>Ga0180433_10000662_pt1 | contig 58754 bp, 40 predicted proteins | sample SS_ome_8_FD_132980 | JGI IMG/M metagenome (GOLD analysis project Ga0180433, IMG submission 132980) | Hypersaline lake sediment archaeal communities from the Salton Sea, California, USA - SS_1_D_1 metaG | ecosystem: Environmental > Aquatic > Non-marine Saline and Alkaline > Hypersaline >... | reverse complement strand
TGGGACCAGCCAGGAAGTGCCGTCCATAGCAGCCGAGCAGGGCAAGTGTGCGTTTTTCATTACAGGCAGCACCGTCGAGCGGGCTGAGCCGTTACTTGAGGCGTTGAAGGAGGCAGGGATCACATATTCTACATTCAGCGTGCCCGGTGAGCCGACCACTGAAATCGCAAAGGCCGGTGTCGAGCAGGCACGTCAGGCGCGCAGCGAGATCGTTATCAGTCTTGGAGGCGGCAGTGTTATGGATACCGGCAAAGCTGTTGCGGCGATGCTTACCAATAGCGGTAAATTGGAGGACTATCTGGAGGTCGTTGGTCTGGGCAAGCCGTTGGGGCGCGCCTGCGCGCCGCACATAGCGATTCCAACGACTGCCGGCACCGGTTCCGAGGTCACGCGCAATGCGGTGCTAAAGGTGCCCGAACACCACGTCAAGGTAAGCATGCGCAGCTCATTGATGCTGCCGCGGGTTGCGGTGGTTGACCCTGCGTTGACGCATTCCATGCCGCCGTCCATAACCGCCAGCACGGGCCTGGATGCGCTGACGCAGCTAATGGAGGCCTACGTGTCCAATAAAGCAAATCCGCTTACGGATGGTATCTGTCGCGAGGGCATCAAACGTGCCGGCCGTTCGCTACGCCGGGCATACGAAGATGGCGATGACCAAGCTGCGCGCCAGGACATGGCGTTGGCCAGTCTTTTCAGTGGACTGGCGTTGGCCAATGCGAAGCTGGGTGCCGTCCACGGTTTTGCAGGCCCGCTTGGCGGCATGATTTCTGCTCCCCACGGTGTGATATGCGCCCGGCTTCTACCGCACGTTATGCAAACCAACGTCCGGGCATTGCAGAAACGAGCGGCCGATTCGCCGGCACTGGCTCGGCACGATGAAATAGCCCAACTGTTGACCGGCAAATCTACGGCACGAGCGGCCGATGGAGTCACCTGGGTGCAAAACGTGTGTACGGAATTGAAAGTGCCGTCCTTGTCGGAGTTCGGCCTGACAGAACAAGATTTCCCAGAGGTCGTAGCAAAAGCACAGAAGTCAAGTAGCATGAAGGGCAATCCAATAATATTGAACGAGGATGAACTGACAGAAATATTGGAACAGGCGATAGACAGAGAGTGACTCTGAACACGGAAACGTATCCGTTTAAGTTTAGTTCAAGTACATGAAAGTAGGTCTTCATTACGGCAGTGGCATATTATCGCTGGAGATTCCGCAGAGCAACATTGCAGAAATCATACGGCCATGGCAGCATGAGAAGCCGGTCGATAATACAGCGATTCTGCAACGTGCGCTGACAGAGCAGCAGACCCAGAATTTCCAAGAGAGAATTGAGGGCAAATGTCTATGTGTACTTGTGGACGACGGCACACGCGATGAACCGTTTGGCGATATATTCGGGCAGGTCTTCGGCATCTTGCGACCGAGCCGGCACGTGCGATTCTTGATCTGTACCGGAACGCACGAACCCGACACGCCTGAGAATGGCACAATCAAGGGGCAAGTCAAAGAAGCTGCAAAGAAAGTAGGGATCGAACATTTCTCGATGCATGCCCACGACTGCGAACGCGACGGTCTTCGGACAGCAGGGCGGACGTCGCACGGCACAGAGATTCTATTTAACGCTCTGGCGGATGATGCGGACCTTTTTCTTGTGCTCTCGGATATCAAGGTTCACTATTTTGCGGGGTATTCAAATCCCATAAAGAACTTTGTGCCTGGGATTTGTGGGTATGAGACAGCCGAGCAGAACCACAGTCTGGCACTTGACGAACGGTCGACATTCGGCGTCCATCCATGGCACAAGAATAGCGATAGAAGGGACAACCCGCTTGCTGAGGATCAGCTTGAGGTGATGCACATGATAGTGCGCGACCGGCCCGTATATGCTCTCGTGACTATTAGCACCTCGGCTAGGATAAGCTGGGCAGGGTTTGGGCCGGTCGATGAGGTTAGCGGCGAGGCGTTTAGCGTGGTCGATGACAGAAATACCCATACGGTAAAGCCAGTTTCCCGCCTTGTTGTTTCACCGGGGGGACTGCCGAATGACACCAGTCTCTACATCGCGCAAAGAGCTCTTGAGCTTACGAAGAATGCCGTTGTCAATGGGGGCGAGATATTGTTTCTGGCATCGTGTCCCGCCGGCATCGGGGAGGCCAGGACGATAGAGAATTTCTACAACCGCCTAACAGCTCCCGTCGGCGACATTTTGAAATCCATTGAGAGCGGATACAGACTGTACAATCACAAGCCGTACAAGTTTGCTCAATTGATCTTGCGGCTGCGCCGAATATGGATGCATTCCGATATGCCCGACAACGTTGTGGAGGCAGCACACCTATATCCCATTGGCCGGCCACAAACTATCATCGATAATTGGTTGGCTGAAGAGCCTGATGTGAGGATCACCGTTGTGGATGGGGCCAACAAGATTGCTCTATATGCGCAAGCTTAGAGCAGGGGACCGGCGCAAGATTTGCCCATCGACTGACCGCACACTACGCCGACGTGATCTGCTTTGCCGCGGTGATTTCCATCTCGAATAGAAGGTCGGGGCGACAGATATCGCAGATCACCGTGACACACGGCCAAGCAAGGGATCTTCTGAACTCGCGGAATATTTCCTCGACCTCCCTCGTCTTGCAATAAGCCATCGCTTGCACCACATTCTCATCGCTCATTTGTGTGTCTCTAAGGACCGCTCGGACGTTCTCAATAGTCGCTCTTATTTGTCCCTGTGCGTCGCCGGCGTGCGTGGTGGCGCCTTCTGCGTCGATGGAGGCCGTGCCTGATACGAATACGGTTCGCCCCGCGGGTGAAATGGCTCGTGAGGCCCGTGAAAAGGCAGAGCCGTATTCTAACGCGCACTCTTGTTTTCCCAGTGCCTGAAAGAACTCGATGGCATTGGCAGGCTCCAGGACGGCGGTCAAGTCCATCGCACATTTGCTTCCATTAGCAACGCAAAGGCCGATGCCGGTACTGGCCGGCATGGATTGACGTGTGCCTTGTCCGATGAGTCCGCGTTGAGTAAAGAACCGATTTCTAACCTTGTTGAATTGCCCGTACCAGGCAAGGATGTCGCACAACCACATCCAGGTCCGAGCCACGGAAAGGAAATCAGCTCCGAATTTTTTCAGCGCAGATTCGCCCTTTTCCAGTACGGCTTGCGCCTGTTCGGTGGCCTCTGCTAGCTGCGGTGCCGAGACGCCTGACAGAGTGAGCCATGTGCAAGCTGGTGTACGAATCAGTCGCCCGTGCGGTGTCCCGTCCAACAAAATCACTTCTGGTTTGTTCTCGGTGACGATGGCATGCACTTGCACGCCAGCCAGCCGGTCGCATCCGCCTTCCTTAGCGACTAAGAAGCTCGGCCTTACTGCATCGCTTATGTCTCCGTATGTCTTTGCACGTATCGAAGAGACGTCCTGTGCTGCTGTTCGGTCTACAAAAATCTTCTCCTGCAAAATCCGTGCTCCCTGTGCGGCAAGCGTGTCCCGGATAGCGCAGAAGATATCCTCGGCCTGTTTCTGCATCGGCACATTTTGCTCTGGCGTAGCCGTTACGTAAAGCTCTGTGGCCGTCTTGGATTTAATGCTCTGTATGCTTAGATTTGCAGACATTTCAGGGCATTGTAATTGTCTAAATACTATTTGCCACCATTTTTTTTAGGGCTTTACCCACGTGTTAGTAGATCTGGGGTCATTCTTCCATTGTTTCTGCTCGTTCTTTTTAGCCGTTAGCGCGAGCGTCTTGGCGTGCAGCTTACCGGTTCCGCAGGGCGAAGTCGTGTGTTTGTTGGGAAGATGTTATGGGAGCATGTGACTGAACGCCTGCAGGGCCCGATAAAGCGCAGAGCCGTGTAAATCCTACTACTGACTGTGTCACGTTATATCGGACGTCGACGACAAATCAGCCAGAATCGTGCTTCATAGCTTGACACAAGAGTGGCAAATCGGTATAATATAACTTAATCGAAAGTAGTTTTGACAAGCATAAGGCCCATGGGGAAAGGGAGGAGGACGATGATTCACGTTCGCCTGATAGCGTCTACGGCGCTCATGTTGGTTGCATTGGGGATAGGGGGGTGTTTTTCATCTTGTCCAGAGGATATTCAAGTTTTTCTGAAACCGCCGGAGGTTGAAGTCACCGCGGATAAGTATGTGCTGCATCCACCGGATGTGATTGAAATACATTGTTCGAGGGTCCCGGAAATAGACAAGGAGGCTCAACGTATTCGGCCGGACGGGAAGGTGAGCTTTGAGGAATTAGGCGAGATTGAAGCAGCGGGTAAGACGGTTGGAGAGGTCGCCAGTGCCCTACGGGCAAAGGTCTTGGAGCTGTACAATCTGGAAGGGGACCATCCCATCGACGTCCGCGTTGTTACCTATCGAAGCAAAATGTTCTACGTGTTGGGTGAAGTATTGAAACCTGGTCCACAGGACTATACCGGTCGGGATACACTGCTCACAGCTCTTGCTGAAGCGAAGCCGAATCCGCTGGCTTGGGAGGAGCGGGTACAGGTTATACGTCCCTCAGCGGATAAGAATGCCAAGCCCAGGATCTTCGAGATCAACTATGACCGCATGATTGCTCACGGCGATACAAGCAAAAACGTGCTCTTACAGGAGGGCGATATCGTTTACGTACCACCGACTATTTTTGCGGCGGCCGCGATGAAGGTAGAGGAGGTAATCCGCCCGATCGCGCGAGCGTTCGCCGGCGTCTACATAATGGACCAAGGACCGACTGCCAGAGGTGCTTACCACTACGCTCGGTATTGATAACAACAAGCATCCGTTAATAAATGGGGCCGTTAGAGTGGATGATAATGGCCAATCTGAATTGGGGGGCATATCCATGTTAAGGACGCGTATGCTGAGGTCCATGCACTTTGCCAGCACCATCTGGTTCATCGTGTGTGTGGGCTACATCCTGATCCTGGCATTGCGGCAAGCGGGTTTTCACTGGTGGGTTATTTTCTCCCTTTCGGGACACTCCGCATTGATCGTCCTGCTGATGGTGAGCTTGTATTTGTTTGCCATTTTCCGAGGAGTCAGCAGGACCCAAACGATCGAGTTGGAACATCCACTGACAAGCACGAAGTACTATGTGGCCTTCTATGTTACTGCTCCCTTTTGGGGCGGTGTAGCTGGCTGCATTGGTATGTTGGGAGTCGACACTGCAGTGCAGTTTCTGACCGGAGTAGTCTTGGGAACGTTGACCACGACTTTCTTGGCCTGGGTGGTCGTGGACCCTGTGACGAGCCTGCTGGAGACGGTCTTGGTCCCTGAGAGCCGAGCGCATCGTGCTCAGCGTCTGGCGCTTGCTAAGGCTGAGCGAGAACGCAGGCAAAAGCAAAGAGAGTGCCTATTAGCGCAAATCGTAGCGGAAGAGGAGGCGGAAAAGCAGCACTGGCAGGAGGCGTTAAAGCCACAAGCTGAACGGCTTGCCGGGCTTCTGGCGGTTGACGAAACGCAGTTCAAGAAAGCCGAACGCGAGGCAGTTGGCATAGGATTGGAGGCATGGCAACTCGGTGGTTTGAGCTGTATGCGACAACTGTGCGCGATGGCAGCGGCCATATCCAGACAGCGCTATCGCGAGGAGTCGGTATCAGAATACATTTCCGTTTGGTGGGATGGCATAGGCACTTGGCGAACTCCCTCTTTGACCTGACATAAGCTGTGCTTCCCATTTCGTATCGGGCTGTCTGTGCTTGTGCCCGGCATCGTTCACCTCAACCTCGACTTCCGAAGACAGCAAAAGATAGCTTCGGTAGGTACATCACCAGATAGAACACGCGGAAGTACCGGCTTTGTTTGAGCGCAAGGATGTATGTGCGGATGCAGGAGCGGTGGCCGGGCAAGGCTGAGATGCCTTGCCCGGCTTCGCTTGTATGCTGTTACAATGTCCTGATTCTTCTCAGCCAACCAACAACGCCCACTCCGATGCTGCCGAGCAAAATAGCTCCGGGAGCCGGAACCCTCGGCGGCGGTGGCGGAGGTGGTGGAGGCGGTGGAGGAGGCGGAGGAGGTGGTGGCGGCGGAGGTGGCGGCGGTGGGACCGGGTCCCATTCCACAGTTAATGTGGACGAGTTCAGGATCACCGACTGGGATAAAATACCCATGGTGTTTGCGGCATCAACGTCCACCGCAACACCCAAAGTACCGCCCGACGTCCAGCCGGCATACATGGCTCCGGGAAGGACAAACTCGGTCACGGATCCTACGTTGTTGCCACCCGTGAGATTTCCCAGATACGTGCCGTTTGCTGTCACCACATCCACTTCCTTGGGTACGTCTACGTCATATGCTGCGATTGCCAGCTTTGCCGACAGGATAGCAAGAACCGGCTCTGATGGCGTGAATGTGTGAGTCCAACTGACGTCGTTATTGAACCAGAGCTCCGTGCCAAAAACACCTAGATCCGTGGCTGCATCGCGCACATCCGTGGTAATATTGGCCTGTGCGCTGCCTGCAGCGAGAACCAGGCTGGCCGCTATCATAAACACTATTATCTTTTTCACTTTTAACCTCCCTCTTACAAAAACCTTTGAGCTTCGCTCACGCAATTCTGCAACGTTCGGAAGAGCTGTTGCCCTCCTTAGATTCGCACTTCTGAAGGGCCTTGCGCGCATAGACCCTCCTAACAAGGATCGCCGTCTTTACGCTTAGCCCAAGGGGGCGCGCGAGCCGACATTGTAGCAACCACAGCAGCCGAGAAACGATTCGGCTGCTCAACTCCGGGAGCTGAGCGGACAAGTAATAACGCTGCCTCAAACAGCTCCGACGTGATTACACAATACGTTGAGAAAAAGCTTCCTGTATGTTGAGCGATTCTGCAGATAGGAACCGTAGATCGCGTGTTGTGGTCGAGTGGAAAAGCACGGCCATCGGCAAGCCGATTGCTGGGCAACTTATGGTCTTGGGCCAAAGTGAAGGCAGGGGCGATCAGGCCATGCGCACGTGTTGCCAGAGCAAAATTGAAGCTATAGAACTGGCTTCTTCTTGTTGTTGGTGAACCGTATGCCACCGTCACAAGAACAAACAGCACACAACCGACCAAAATACGAGTGCTCCTTTTCAGCACCGCTCCTCCTTTTTATCGGGTCAATCGCCCGGCAGTCTTGCTCCGCGCGCAAGGCCGATGGCCTTTAGCCGTTAAGCTACTCCTTCCTCCTTGGGTGAACAGGGTGAAGTGCAGTGTGTCGCTCCACCTTCCTCCTTCTTATTACTTTAATTTACCCATTCCTGAAGGAAATGTCAAGATGAAAAAACTACTAAATAGGAAAAATTTTCGCAATACGCATGTTCTCGTACGTTTTTGTTTAAGCGGAGAACATGTCGGTGAGAAGGGCCCTACCCCTTTTGGGTTAACGCAAAAGGGGTAGGGTCTGCGGTGTTTATAGCAGTGTGGCTATTTCCGGCGGGAATTCGTGATTGGAAGGGTGTGGTGAGCTACAGCCGTGCTGTGGAAATCGTTTTGGTGTTGGGGGGCAGGGGCTCCTGCGTGGTTATGTGCCTGAATCTCCTGTGATCCGCATGGCTCTGGGAGGGACAGGGATGCCGTCGTATTCTGGGGACAGCTCCTTGGCGTCGGCGATGAACCTTAGAAGCATCGCGATCTTACTCTTTACGCGGACCTTTCGATAGATGTTCCTTATATGAGTCTTGACTGTGCCGGGCTGTATGCGCAGGTACTTAGCTATTCTGCCGTTTCGCAGTCCCTGACAGATAAGTTCCGCGATTTGCCTCTCTCGAGGAGTCAAATCATATCGGTGTTGCACGCACAGCCACTGTTTTCTATTTAACAGTATGACCTTGGCGCGCTGCTGTGTCTGGCTGTCTTTAGCAACAGCTTCCGATGCTGCGTCTGGTAACTCGGACATGTTTAGCTACCTTTTCGTAATCGTTCGAGCATGCGCCTGGCATCGTCGATTTCGGTTTCAGATAGGCCTCCGGTTTGGCTATGCAAGGCCAGAGCTTGGTTCAAGTGGTCTATTGCCTTGCCTGTCTTGCCGAGCTTGTCAAGAGCTTTTGCCAGATGGAACCGTGAGGCAGCGCCGGAGGCGGCAGTCTGCGGAGAGAGCCTGATGCAGGTGGTGAAATCGTCGACGGCCTTGTCCCATTCACCCAGGTGATAGTAGGCGACGCCGCGCGTATCAATAAGGTCTACATATTCTGGTGCTATCTCCAAACCTTTTTGGGCCAGTGCAAGGGCCTGTCGATATCTGCCTTGGTCCACGCACATTATCCAGGCCAGATTGTTCATGACGACGACATTATCGGGATCGATCTCAAGAGTACGGTTGTAGAGCTTTGCTGCTTCGGCGCTGCGGCCGGTGCTCTGCAAGTGTACTGCCAGGACGAGCAAGGCTTTGGTGCAGTCAGCATCATGTTCAAGAATCATTCGGAGTACGTCCTCGCCTCTTTTCTTGGCTGGATCGTTCTTGGCGGCTGTGAGTTCTGCGGCCAGGTTAACGATGGGTTGCACGCCTGTGGAGGCCATAACGGCATCAAGAGCTTGCTGTGCCTCGTTTTTCCGGCCTTCTTCATATAATGCCACCGCCAGCACCATGTCACACTGGTGACGCTCTGAAGGCTCACAGACTTGTTTCTGTTCCTTCATCAGAGTAATCGCCTTCTGGGATTGGCCTGTATCGATGTATGCGTTGGCCAAAAGCGTAGCAATATACGTGTCATTGGGATCGAGACCGCGGAGCACATTCAGCGTCGGGATTGCCACTGCCGGCGAGCGAAGTTCTTCTGCGCGCGCTTTTACCAGGAGCAGGCCCTTATCGTTGGGCTGATAAACAAGCCCCCGCAACGCAACATCTGTCGCTCTGAGCGGCTGATTCTGCCGCAAATAAACCTGTCCCAACAACGTCCATGCTTCGCTATTCTCTGGTTGGTCTTTGGTAATGTCCTGCAGGATTTGTGTTGCCTGTTCGGTGGCCGAACCTGTTCCGTCAACAAAGAGAGAACGGGCTTTGAACAACCTCAGTTCAATATCATTGGGATGCGACTGCAACGCTCCCTGCAAAATGTTCTTGGCCTGACGCACTTCGTTTGGCTCGGCGGAAGACAGAAGCAGTGGAATGGCGCGCTTCTGAATGTTGAGATTGTTGGGGTCCAACGAGAGCGCCTTTTGTATAGCCGTTGTAGCCTCCTCCGGCTGACCGGCCGTTCGGTGAAAGTCGCTTTTGTCCATCCATACCTTCGCATTCTGCGGCTCGACGGCGACAGCTCGCTGGAAGTCTTCTGTTGCCTTGTCTTTCCGTCGCAGTCTGGCGTACGTCTGCGCTCGGAGAATATAGGCAGGTCCGCTCTTCAGCTTGTGGATGACTTGGCTGCAAAGTTGGATCGCTTCTTGGGGTTTCTTCTGGCGAATTTTCAATTCGACTTGTGCCTCGACTACTGAAAGGGAGTCTGGCGCTTGCGTGCGGACCTTATTGAGTAGTTGTTCCGCCTCGTCGAATTGCTCCTGCTGCATCTTGAGCTGAGCAAGGGACAAACAGACTGCGTGGTTATTTGGGTCTTGCCGAAGGTAGTCCTCCAAGATGCCCGAGGCCAAATCCCATTGCCCCTGTCTGAGGTAGCTTTGAAGCTGCAGTCGCGTCAGTTGTGGATGGGTGATATCGTGTTCTTGTGCACGGCGTAGGATTTCGTTTAGTTGCTGCCGCTCACCCGCTTTGTCCAGTGCGGCAATGGTGGGAATGATGATCCGCAGATCATCCGGCGACCGTTCGAGGGCCTCGCGATACGAGGCAATCGCGAGCTGCAGCTCGCCGGCTCGTTCGTATGCTGCTGCAAGCAGTGCGCGACTCGCTTGGTCATCGGGATTCGCTAAGAGGTTCTCCTGTAAAACGGAGACAATCCGGGGGTAGTGCCCCTTGAAGTTTTCTCCCCAAAACCAGACTCTCGCTTGTTCATAGCGCCACTGCCAGCCATTTTGGCCTTCAAGGGACTTCATCTTGTCAACGAGTTGTTGAGCTTCTTCGCTGTTCTTGATGACTTGTGGACATGTTAGAAGCCGGCGTATGATAGGAATATCATTAGGATGCGCCTGGGCAAGAGAGGCGAGTAGTTCGTATGCCTTGTCTGGTTGTTGCCATCGAGTGTACAACTCAGCCAGAAGCAGTGCTAATTCGCGTTGTGCTGCCGGCACCTCGGCTCGCTCTAACGCGCTACGGACGGTTGTTTCGCACATCTCACGTTTTCCCTGCTGATGTAACAGAACCGCGAGAGTACTGACGGCTGCAACGGCTTCGGGATGGTCGTTTGTTGCATCCTGCAGGACTTGAAGCGCCTCGTCCGTTCTGTTTCTCGCGGTGAGCAGTTCAGCCTCCGCCAGAGCAACCTCTGTTTTCAGAGGGTATTGTTTTCGTAATTGGGTCACTATTTGTTCGGCCGTCGATAAGTCGTTCTGCACCATCGCAAGGCGAAACTGCGCCAGTTTGGTTTCCGGGGCACCATTGGTGGCTTCTGCGAGTTTGCTCAGTTCGCGTTTTATGCTCTGCCATACTGCAGCATTTGATGCCGTTCGGCGCGCGGCCAGCAGATAGACCCGCGCTTGCAGGTCATAGAGACGGACTTCGACGTTTGCTGGCGCCATCTGCATGGCCTCGCGCGTGCGCTCTGCAATCTCATTCCAGTTCCCGTTATGGGCCAGGAGCCTAATCAGGGCTAAGTGCCCACCCAGGAAATCAGGGTTTTCAGACACCAACGTGCGTAGCTGCGATAGCGCTGACTGCCTGTCCCCTAACTGCGAAAGAACGGAGGCCAGTGCCAATCGGACATGTGCAGCCTTGTTGCCTGAGTTCAACGAACGGTGCCAGCTTCTGACGGCTTGATGGAGATCACCTCTCTGCTTCGCCAAAAGACCTTGGAGAAACGCAACAATTCCCGGCTCTACGCCCTTTTCCCGCATCTTGGAGATACAATCGGCAGCGCGGTCGAGTTTACCACCTTTGATGAATAGTTCTGCAGCCGTGGGCATGAAATCCCATACCTGCCCAGAGAGCTCTGCCAGCGCGGTTTCAGCTACCTCGACCATTTTTTCTTCTGACTGCGACCGCAACGCCAACTGTGCCCATGCCCGCCAGAGAGCCTCGTCGGTTGGTAAGACTTCCTGCACCTGTCTGAGATGCTTTTCTGCCCGGTCAAGAGCGTTTGCGCTGATGAGCTGCTCAGCCAGGCGCAGCCGTGTTTTCGGGTCGGACAGATCGAGCTTTTCCGCTCGGCTTAGATCGTCCAAAGCGGCGGCTGTATCCTCATTTCGAAGGTGGAAAGCCGCCCGTACTATGTAAGCCATAGCTGAAGAGGGGTTGCTGTTGACCGCCTCGTTGAGCCAATAGATGGATGCCTGTGAGAATTCTTGTGGTCGTTGTTCAGCGAGTCGGGCCAAGGTTTCATACGCGAGTATCTGCTCGGGATACTCCTGCAAAGTAGACTTCAACTCCTTGGCTGCCTCGTCGAACTTTCGCTGCTCAGTCAACGCCGCGGCGAGCATCCTGCGAAGCTCGGGATCGTTCTTGGCCTTGAGCTGCCTCCTGGCGATTAGTTCAGCCTCCCCGAAGCGGCCTGTCTCTAAGTAGATTTCGATAAGACGTTTGGCGGCTTCTGAGTTGTCTTTGTCGATGCGCAGGACGGTTCGATAGGTCTCCGTCGCTTGCCGGATGTTGCTTGCTCTGGAAGGCCTGATGTTCAGTTGGGCGTCGGCATATTTCATCAATGCCCCAACATCATCTCGCCGGACAGCGATGTACCGGCCCAGATTCTTTGCTGCTTGCTCCCATTTCGACTGCTCGTAAGCCTTCAGGCCCAATTTCAAACCATGCTCAGCCCGGCGACTTCTCTGCCATCGTCGCAGCGCGATTGCAGTAGTGCCTAACACCACCAATCCAATCAACAGGACAAGGGCCAATTTCCAATTGAAATATATTCTTTTCGGCATGAGTTCACCCCCTTGATACCTCGAAGCCTTCGTTTAGAACTGGTTGATTATGTTCGCAAATAGCTTCTTGGCCGTTTGCCAGCATATCCACAGGTCTGTTCTTAGCGATACGTGTTTGACGTACTTTGTGTCGTAGTAAATCCATTCCTGGAAGTCTTTCAGCGGTTCTCGGGTCCTGCAAATCTGCCACAGTCCCGTGATTCCAGGGCGGACAGAGAGGCGTACATCACGCCAGGACGGACACAGTATGTTTTCCGATTCCGGTGAGGGCCTTGGTCCCACCACGCTCATCTGGCCCAGTAAGACGTTGAAGAATTGCGGTATCTCATCAATATAGGTTTCCCGTAGGAAATTGCCCACCGCGTTCAAACGCGGATCATCGGTCATCTTGAACTGCGGACCATCGACCTGACTGACAATCCGCAGTTTTTCCTGTATCTTGTCGGCACCTGCCATCATCGTGCGGAATTTGAGACAGTTGAAGGCTTTCCCGTGCAGTCCCTGACGTCTGTCCTTGAAGAATATGGGGCCGGGCGAGGTCAGCTTGATTGCCAGCGCAATAAAGGGCATGATGGGAGCAAAGAGCATCAGGACAATCAAGGCAGCGACCATGTCCGCAACTCGTTTCCAGAAGCATACGTAAGAAAACCTCGGCCAAGTGCAAAATTCCTCTTCGTGGCTCTGCCAATGGCTTAATGTGCCTGGTAGCTCAGAGATCTTACTTACCTTTCTCGGCATCGGTTGGTCTGCATCTCGTTTCCGACATATTCCGCTTGGGATCACCCGTTCTTGGATGAATTGCTTCTGCTTTACACAGACATTCTGTCCGATGATGGATGTGTCAATGACAGAACCTTCTCCGATCCGAGCGTTATCACCGATAATGGTCGGGCCTATGATGACAACTCCTGGGCCGATGTGCGTGTTCTTTCCCAGAAGTACACTGCCCATGATTGTTACATCCGGGGCTACCATACTTGAATCGGCTGATGTTGGCGATGTTGGTTTGTGATCTTTCGGCAGGGTAACCTTGCAGAGGTCCAGCAACCCTTCTTCTGTCTCCAGGTCTATGGCGACGCCTGCTACATTTATCGCGCGAAGCCTCAACCCGGTCGCCCGACATCGCTCTGCAAAATCAGCGAAAGAGCCAGCCAGGCTGGCATCAGTCAAGACATCATCGCTAAGGTTTGCCCTGATGAACACATAGTGAGGCCAGTCCACAGGAAGAGGTTGAGGTTCAGCACAGTCAAAGTGCAAGCGACGGAAGCCCGCCAGTTTGCCGTCAGCCGTCAGCCGTACTTTCTCACGATAGGCCAGGAGGTTGGCATCGCCATTAATGGCGAATACGTCCGCTTGGTTGTTCTGCAAGACCTTATGCAGTAAGTGCCTGTTGATCTCCGTAACAAAACGTCCGTTTGACACAATAATCCAAATGTTTTCTCTGCTTTTTCGTAGGAGTTTTCTTGGTATGGACACACGATTGGCGTAGGATAGTACGCGTGGCTCAAAACCAAGAGCGCCTCGATGCAGTGACTTTGCCTGCAGGAGCATTTCGCAGCATTCTTCGTCCCACTCTGCGGGAATAGCCCAGACGACCGGACTACGGCTGTCCGGAAAAGGAAGTGCCTGAGTTAGTCCCTGCACAATCAGTTCAGTGACGGGTTCACTGGAGAGCGAAAAACGCAGCAGGCTATCGCGTGAACTGCTTGCCTGCGCTGTGTTGTTGCGTACAATAATGACTTTCATAGAATGAGCCAAAACCCACCCAGGTGCGCTCCATATAGTTGGTCCTATGCTATGACCCAGAGTCTTTCATGAGCCCTTCTTGGTCTTCTGTCGAAAGCAGAAGCTTTGCGGCGGCTTTTTTTGCTTTCTTGCGTGCCCGACTGGCGCGCACGGTGCGTTTATATCCATATCGGTAGTGTGTATATTCAGCCGGCACGCTGGTAAGTACGGCGCCCAGTACACTCACATCCATCTCCTCAAATCTGTCCTTTGCCTCTTTGAGATCCTCAGTGGTTGTCTGTCCTGCGAAGCTGGTCAGTACCACCGCTCCCGTCATCTTGGCCCAGGCCAACGCATCGGGAAACACCAATACGGGGGCTGTGTCGATGATCACGTGGTCGTAGTACCGGGCTAGTCTGCGTATCTGCTCTTCTGCCGCCGAGGAGGCTATCAGTTCATAGATGTCAAGGTCATCGCACACATACGAAGGTAGAACGTGCAGGCCCGACGATGAAACCGAATAGATCGCGTCGTTGAGATCCTCTCCCATAAGCACTTCCACCAAACTGTTGCCGTCCTTCGGAAGATTCAGCAAATATGCAATGTCCGGCTTTCGCAGGTCCCCGTCCACGAGCAGGACCTTCTTACCCGACCGGGCAAGGCTGCTCGCCAGATTGATGGCAAAGGTGGTCTTGCCTTCCTGCACGCTCGGACTCGTGACCACGAGCTTCTTAGGTATGCCGTCGGTGCTGGTCAATCCCATGTTTGCGCGTATCGTCTGGTATTCACCGGCTATTTGCTCAGTGAAGTGAGACGGTTTGATACTCTGCGATCGGGTAGTCGTCCCGATGATTCTAATGCCGATGTGTCTGTTCACGTCGTCGGGCGTCCACAAACTGTGGTCGGCCTTATCTCTCAAGAAAGCCAGGAGAGAGCCGCAGAACAACGAGGCAAAGACCAAAGCGGCTGAATATTTTTTCCGTTTGTCGTGTGTGTCGGCTACATCGGCTTTGTATGCGATCTTAATCCGTGCGGGGCGCTTTCGCTCCATTTCGAGCTCTTGTATTCGGTGGCAGACCCTTTCATACGTTTCCTGGGCCAGTGTCAGTTGGAACTGCTCATCCTGTATGTCCAACTGCAGGCGCCCGAGCTCCTTGGTTTGCTCATCCTCTTCGTCCAGTCTGGCCCGCAACTGCTCTTCATGGACCCGCACCTGTTGCAGTTCGGCCCGGGCGTTGCGCAATTTATCAACGTGTGTCTGCGTAGTGATGTCAGCTACCATCTCATCAAATTCTTTGGCCGCGTCTTCACGCTTCTCCTTGAGGCGCGCTTTGAATGCCGTCAGAAGCTGCTCTTGCTGCTTGTAATCCGGGTGCTCAGGCTTCATTGTTTGTTGGGCCATAATAACGTCCTCTTCCAAATTGAGGACTCTGTCATTCAGCGACGTGACGGTGGGGTTGGATTTAATGAATTCATTTCGCATTTTGATTAGAGCTTCGGGCGACATTGGCTCTTCTTTAGCGTTCTCCAGAAATTTGATTTGCGCTTCCAGATTGATTCTGCGCGTCTCGATGGCCGTCAGTTCCGAGAGCAAGGTAGCGACGAGCTGTACCCTCATGTCCTGCCTGCTGGTCAGGTCCGTGGTTCCGTATTGCTGGGCCAATCGACGGATATTGTCCCGGCGATTCGTTATTTCGCCGGCCAAAACCGTCCGCTCATTTTCCAAGACGTTCAGTTTTCGGTCTCGGCCTTGAACAGAGTCTGAAACCTCTACAGCCATGTAGGCCTCGATGAAGGTGTCGACAATTTGCTTGGCTTCTCCGGGGTCAGAACTATTCATGGTTACCTTCATCAACTCAGTTCGCTGCTCCGGAGCCACCACAATGGTTCCGGCGGATATGGCAGCTTTGAGTTTCCTCAGTGGATCAGGTGTTGCTGGAGGCTCTTCCTTAAGCACTTTCTGCTTTATTTTTTCCACGATCCCATTTGGCTTGCTCTCAAAAAAAGCAAGATTCTTGTCCATCAAGTCGTCCGCGACGCGTTGCAGCACGGGATTGCTGGTGATCATCTCGGCCTGCGTGTACATGAACATCTGGTAGTTTGATATGTCCCCCTGGTCTCGCTCACCCGTGATGAGGTTCTCCAGGATCGGAGCGACTCGTATTGCGCCTGTCACGACGTACTTGGGCTTGACAACGTACCAGATCGCGGGAATGCCGACGGCGCACAGCAGGACAGTCGCCAGCACAACAATATACCAGCGTCTCAGGATCGCTGCTAACAAGCTCGGTGTGGCCTCGCTCTCAGGTTCCAACGGGGCCTCCGTTATGGGTGTCTTTGGCGCAATGATAGGGGCGGATTCCTTGGGTTCGATCATGTAATCGAGGTATTTCTCCAAATTATTCATTTTTGCCTCTCCTGTAGTTTTAATGTGTTTACACTCACTATTTCGTTTGTCGTGTGGCTATGATTGCCTGCTGTGTGGTTGGAGGTGTGGTTAGTTTTGTCAAAATCCAAAGTTCAGCGACTACGGCTCCCAGAGCAACAGGCATCATCGCATATCCTCCAAAGTCATGGAATATTTCCTCCCAATGCTCTCCACTGACCACCGTAAACGCGATTGCCGTGATGGTCAGACGCATCGTATTGCACAGCAGCGCTATGGGCAGACTTGAAACCAGCAGAAGCAATTTCTCCCACCAGGCCCGCTGTACGATCAGCACGACTAAACCGCTGATAACGAAGAACGCCGTGACCATCCGCAGCCCGTTACAGGCCTCCGCCACCGCCACGCTGGATTGACCGATATGAATGACGTTGCCTTCTTGAAGCACTTCATAACCCATCGTTTCCAGACAGAACACAGCGGACGTCGTCGCCCATCGCTGCAGGGGAAGCGTGACAGCCGCTTGAATACGGTTGGGCCACGGCAGCATTAAACATAGGAAAACGAGCACGCTAAAGACCTTGCGGAAAATCTGCCACCCGAACAGAAGCAAGACCAGTGCGCCCAGGCTCAGAGCTATCGACAGCCTTTCTGCTGAGCTATACATGAACACCAGCCCGAAGAGTCTGACCGCTTGCGCCGCCAGGAAGGCCAACGCCCCCCATACACAGGGCTTGATGGTATGTTGAGCAAGATGATGGCGTCTTGTCCACAAGATGTACGCGGCTAAGAAGGGGACTAAAAGCCCGCATGAGTATTCGTCACTTCGTTGCCATATCCTCCAGATTCCTACGAGGTCCGGCCAGTAAGACCAGAGAAACGCGGCAAGAACAAGGCTTGCAGCAATCGAGTCCGCTATAACCTTCTTATGCACCCGGACTCTACTTGGAGTGTGCAGGCCCCATTTCTCAAGGTATTGCTGCGAAGCTCGTTGCAATCTGTTAATGTCGCTTTTGACGCACAACAATATCCGACTCACTGCTCTGTGCAGTTTGCTCCGCCCATACAATGAGATGGATTTGTTTTCCGCAACGGTCTTGTGCGGCACAACTGTATCATAATCGATGACGGTTCGCCGGATTTGACACTTTCGGCCTATTTGTGCGTTGTCCCATAGGGCACTGTTAACCACGATGCTGCTTGCCCCTATGGTGACATTGCGCCCGATCATACTTGGTCCCAGAATCACTACATCCTTGGATATGCTGGCTCCCTCCAAGAGTACCACGGGGCCATAGATACGCGCGCTCGGATCGATGTACGCTCCGTCTGCTGCCCATACAGACCGTGACTCAGTCCGCCGATAGCTTTTCAGGTTCTCATCAACAAGGGGTTGGTTCTGCAGGTGGTTCGCTATAGCATCCAAATATTCTTGTCGGCTCCGAAAGTTTCCGGCAGTTCTGGACAGACTGGCTACATGGACGGTCTTACCGGCACGGAGTATCGCAGGGATTAATCCTTCCTTTATATCGAAGTAGCCGTCGCCTGGGATATAGTCCAAAATGGTTATGTTGCACACGTAGATTTCTGCGGCCTTGCCTATCGATTGCTGCTCTCCGTAAATGGGATTGAACAGCACAGTCAGATCGGACTGACCTTCTCGATGAGCCCTTATCAGCATTTCGATGCTCGGCGGTGATATGATATTGCCGGGGAAGACTATCAGCAGCTCGTCGGTTTGAGGATCTGCTGCATTGCGAATGCATCCTGCCGTGCCGGCGGGAAGCAGCTCATCAAAAAGACCGATCCTTAAACCATTACCCGAGCGTATTGAACCTGCCAGGGAAGAGCTGTCGCCGCCCGTACACACCGTGACATCCTTGATACCTTGTGCAGCTATATGAAGTAGCAAGCGTTCAAGAGCGGGTTTGCCTGCGACCGGCCACAAGGCGGTGGGCAGACGTCGGCCGATTGGACAACGCCCGAAATGAGGGCTTGACGCCAAGATGACGGCCCGAATGTGTTGTGAATCGACCTTGCCCTGCAACATACATCTCCTTTAGTAGCTGTCTCTGGAGCGGGGCAGCATCCACCCTTTTGGCTCAGCTACACTTTATGATGTTATAAGCTCTATTATATTGTATTGCATTCTTTAGCCAGCGACTTTAGATGTGCCTGGCGAGCCAATAGCGCTGGCCGGGGATCCAACCCGACAATGTCTAATATGGCTTTCCAGCGGTACACCCAATCGTGGCGGAGGAGCGATTGAACTGTGTTATTCTTCCGGGCTTGTTCTAATCGCTCTGGCTGCGCATCGAGCTCAGCCAGGATTTCAGAAATATCTGGTGCGTCAAACGGCACATGGATGACGGCGTCCGGCCAGTCAAAGTGCTCCCGGAAAGCCTTGGTATCAGGATGCTCGCCTATCATAACAGTGCCGGCGGCTGCTCCTTCCAGGAAGCGAAAGCCGATCTCCTTCTGGCCGTGCGTCTCGGACTTCTGATCGATTTTGCCGGAGTTTGCGATAAAGTAATGACTTCGTTTTGCAGTGTTTGCAATTAGACTACGATGCTGTCGCGGATGTGAGGTCTCCAGTTTATCGATCGTGTCATACATGTAGAAGATGCGTTTCTGTTCGGCCATTCTCAAAAGAGCTTGATGGGTCACGCGGGACCTACGACCGAGATAGTACACGTCGATGCACCTGACCGGCGGATTCGGGTACGGACAAAACAGAACGGTATCGACTCCGGGGGGTATGTAGAAACACGGTCGTTGGGTCGCCTCCTGCACCGCCTGAACGCTCGCGCTGCAGTTAAGCAGAATGTAGTCGAATTTTGACAGGATTTTCAGATGGCCTTTCCACTTGTGAAGTTCGCCGGCCCATACCTCTGACAGCCAGCATACAGAGGTGCCGCAGCGTTGCTTCCACTTGGTCACTGAGTTCAGTGCCAGCAAATCAGTTGGAAACAGGCATTTCATGAAGAAAAGGTCATAGACTCCTTTCAGTTCCTGTCTTCTGATGCCGGGATTCAGGCTGTTGATGGAAATATGTCGCGCCAGTCTATTTGCTAATTTCTGGCCTACTGCGAAAGAGCGGGAAGGTCTTGGCTGCAGAAGGTCCGCTTCGTCCACCGCGCAGACCACATCTTCGAATTCGTATGCGCAACATCGAAAAACCGCTTTGTACATATTCCGCACAGAAAATATGCACACCCGGGGCTTTTGGGAGACTATTGATTGCTTTTTTTCGGTCTTACTCATCTCAGCAGTTGGAAAGAGCAGCTAACACGAGCCCCGCCTTACTCGTGTCATTCACAGCCAGTTTGACCTTCAGAGTGTCACCAACTTTGGACTCACGTTCATCTTAGCGAGCGATAGCTGGATTTCGTCTCGATAGACGGGATTCATTACAATGCCGATATGCGGACGATATTCCCTAAGGAAACCCGGCGAGACGATTTTCTGACCGGTTCCCGGGATATATCTGCCCTGTTTATAGGGATTAATGTCGACGACATATTCAATCTGGTCGGTCGGCTTCAGGGTCGTCAGAAAAGCTACCGCCTTAGAGCCGGAGCCCCAGAGAACGACCTTCCGACCGCTGGTCATCCATTGCTCCAACGTTGTTCGCCACCAGTTCATCCTGTTAGAGCAGCTTTCTGTGAACTCCTCTCGCGCCAGCATCGACGCTTGCATGTCACTTTCCGTATTCAGAGATGCCAAGGTTGGACTATCGGTGGGATAGGCGGTGATCATGATGTACTGGTCATCGTAGTCCAGGTATAAATCATCGATCTTGAATCCGGCAGAGCGAAAAAGCCTTGCCAATGAGCCGGTGGTGAAATAGGAACAGTGCTCGTAATAGATGTCCCAGAAAGCTCCCTCCCTGAGCACCCGCATCATATCAGGCACCTCAAAAAAGACAAGCGTGTCGGTCCTCTTGCCAATGGCGTTGCGAATCAATCGAATGAATTCCGATGTGGGGGCAATGTGCTCCAGAGTGTGCCGGCAACAAATCACATCCGCCTCCATATCGGCATATCTTTCCGAGTAGAAATCCTGAATGAATTCAATTTGAGTGCCGGCAGCCGCTGGGTTGCGCTCGGGTGCGAATGCCGGGTCGATTCCTATGCCGCGATTATTTCCCAGTTCGCACATTAAGGTCAGAAACTCCCCTTTGCCGCAGCCAATTTCCAGAATGGTCTTTCCGTGAATGTCGTATTTCTCGACGAGTCGCTGCGCCAGTGACCTGGCAAAAGCGTTAAAGCGGGGTGAAAAACCCTGCGTTTCTTCGTATTCTGCCGAGTAATTATGGACGCTTGGGTCGAACTGGGTGTTGGTTATGAATCCACAAGAATCGCAGAAACCAAGTTGCAGGTTAGCTTTGGGGCACGCAAGGGCCTCCTCTTTGTCGGTGATCAGCAGGCAGCTATGCACAGGGATGTCGTCAACGCGGTAGAATATCTGCAGTCCGTTCGAATGACAATTCGGGCAGGTCCTTTCTAAGCGGGTACCGGTATCAAGAGAAACGCCTTTTGGCAGTGCTCGAGTTAGTTCGCCCATATTTGGCTCCTAGACTACCACCGGTTCGGGGATCGGGATGATGAATCTGCCTCCTCTTGCCCGAAACCCAGCTTGCTGCTCGAGGATTTCATCCTTGAAATTCCAGGGCAGAATCACCACGTAATCGGGCAGATCGCGCATAATCTTGGCTGGCTCACAGATCGGAATATGCACGCCGGGCATGAACTTGCCTTGCTTGTGAACGTTTCGATCCACTACGAAGTCGATCACATCCGGCCCGGCTCCGATATAGTTCAGCATGATCGCGCCCTTGGCTGCAGCACCGTATGCGGCAATGCTCTTGCCCTGCTGCTTTAGGTCGTGCAACAGTTCTTGCATCTGTTTTCGGACAGTCTCAGCTCTGGCGGCGAAACCTTCATAGTAGCTGAACTTATCCACGCCGGACTCTCGCTCCTCTCGCAACAGTGTCCGCACCGATGCGTGCATATCTTCATACACGTTCACGTAAAGACGTAGCGAGCCACCGTGAATCGACAAGCGCTCAAGGTCGTTCAGGTACAGCCCGTTTCGGCGGAACAGATGATCTAGAGCAGTTACTGAGAAGTAGCATAAGTGCTCGTGATATATCGTATCGAACTCACAGTGATCGATCAGTTCGCGTACGTACGGGACCTCAATCACCGCAGCGCCTTTGTCTTTCAGCAGGATGCCAATGCCTCTGACGAATCCATTTGTATCTGCAACGTGTGCCAAGACGTTGTTAGCGTGGATGATGTCAGCTTGACGTCCCTCCTCCACAAGCTGCCGCGCAAGACTCTCAGTAAAAAACTCGCATAACGTGGGTACGTGGGACTGCTCAGCGGCTTTAGCCGGACCGTCGGCTGGATCGATACCCAGGCAAGGGATTCCATTGTCGACGTAGTTCTTCAGCAGATACCCATCATTACTTGCCAGCTCGACCACGAAGCTGTCACTGCTTAGCGCATACCGCGCAATGAGGCTTAAGACATTCTCGCATGAGTGTGTCAGAAGGGTGTCGCAGAACGATGAATAATACGGATAGTCGTTACAAAAAAGGCTCTCGGGAGGAACCGTCTCCAGTATCTGGACCAGAGAACACTGCCGACAGTACGTCAGTTCAAGCGGATATTTGGCTTCGGCTTGATCGAGTTGGGCCCGTGTCAGAAATCCATCGGACAATGGCATAAGTCCCAGGTCCAGTACAGGTTCGAGTCCCTGATGTTGGCAGCAGCGACACCTCTTCTGTTTGCATCTGTTTTCAAAGTTGTTACTGAGATGTTTCATCCCACAGGGCACTCCTAATTCGTAGAAAGAATCTCTTAAGATTCGCCTTCACACTGTGCAAGGCGCAGAGCACTGTCCAAAACTCCCTCCTTCAGCAGTTTTCGTATGTGCCCTATCCTTTGATACCTCGGCCCTTCAAACTCTTGCAGGGTCAGACCGTACTGTGTGTATGCCTCATAGAGCTGCTTAGCGCCGAGGCGGACGTTCCATCTTGGCTGGAAACGCGGCAATGTGGTCGGCAGTTTGTCGCAATTCACTCGGTAGTTGCGCTTGTCGGCTGAGGCTCCATCTGCAAACTGAACATGACATCGGGGTATTGTTTGGCCGACAATAGCTGCGATGTCTCTGACCCGAAGGTTATCTTCGGTTAACCCCACATTGAAGGCTTCATTGTGGACCAGCTCCCGCCGAGCCTCGAGCACAGCGATGAATGCTTGCGCAATATCCTCTATGTGCACGATCGGCCTCCACGGGCTGCCATCACTTTTCATCAAAATCTTGCCCGTAGTAAACGCCCACGCCGACAGGTTGTTCAGTACAAGGTCGAATCGCAGGCGTGGTGAGACCCCGTAGGCGGTTGCGTTCCGCAAAAAAATCGGTGAGAAGTTGTCGTCCGCCAGAGCGGATACATCTCGCTCTGTCCATACTTTTGACCGGCCGTAGGGTGTGACAGGATTAAACGGGGCTTCTTCCGTCAACATATCGTCTCCGGAGGCTCCGTAGCAGCTACAGGACGATGAAAAAACATACCTTTTTACACCGGCTTGTCTGGCTATTTCTGCCAGTCGCACGGAGGCTCTGTAATTAATATCGAGCGTCAATTCAGGATCCAGATTGCCCAGAGGATCATTGGATAGGGCGGCGAGGTGACATACGGCGTCAAATCCTTTCACGTCTGCCGGTTCTACGTCGCGGATATCCTTGTAGATGGTCGGCACCTGAACCCACTTGTCACCAAATGTGCAACGGCGGTATAAGTCGACATCCAGCCCAACAACTTCGTGGCCCTTTTCCACCAGCATGGGAGCCAGAACCGTACCGATGTACCCAAGATTGCCTGTGACTAAGACTTTCATTTGCTCAATCCCATATCCTCCAGGGTGCTCTGCCGGTGTACCACATTTCGTTTAATATGTGTTTTTCTCGAAGCGTGTCCATGCATTGCCAGAAGCCGACATGCCGGTAGGCCATCAATTGCCCGTCTCGGGCCAATTGTTCCATGGGTTCTCTCTCCCATTGCGTGTGGTCGCCTTCTATGTATTCGAAGACGCCTGGCTCCAGCACGAAGAACGCTCCGTTGATCCATCCTTCGCTGGTTTGTGGCTTTTCAGAGAATTCCTTGACCGCATCCCCATTCAGCTCGAGATGGCCGTACCGTGCGGTGGGTCTGACTGCGGTCAATGTCGCGAGCTTGCCATGGGAGCGGTGAAATTCCAGCAACGCACGTAGGTTCACGTCTGATACCCCATCGCCCCAGGTAAGCATGAACGTCTGATTGCCCACGTAGGAAGCAAGTCGTTTGATTCGTCCGCCTGTCAGAGTTTCCAGACCGGTATCAATCAGGTCAACGGTCCAGTCGGAGTGGCCTTCATTCTCGTGCATGTGCACGTCACCATTTTTGGTTTTGACAGTCAGATTGTTGTGCAGCGAACAGAAGTCCATGAAGTACTTTTTGATATGCTCACCTCTATATCCAAGGGCAACGATGAAATCACTGTGGCCGTAATATGAGTAGTGTTTCATAATGTGCCACAGGATCGGTTTGCCACCGATCTCCACCATGGGCTTAGGCTTGACCATCGTTTCCTCCGCCAGGCGACTTCCAGCACCGCCAGCGAGAATAGCAACCTTCATAGACGACTCCATATACTTGGACACGTGATCGCTGGGATCACTACGTTAGGTTCACAGGACAAGTTTATGGGCGTAAAACGCCTCCGCGTATCCGCTGGGCGCATTGCACTCCAGTCCCCGTATCCGTAACATCGACAGAAAAACGTCTTCAGTAAACCAGTGCTTCGCTTTTTGGCTTTGATAATACCTGAGCAGGTGCTCTGCCTTTTTGGCAGACAAAGACCTGTCCAAAGGGACGAACAGATTAGGTGTTCCGGTCCGCCCATCGTATTTCGGAATTTCGTATTCCAGAATTAGATGGTCTCTAAACGTGTTCCAGGTCAAGCTGGAGATAAGGCGATGATCCTGATGCAAATCGTTGCCGTGATGGGTAAAGATAACGTCCGGGGCCACATGCATTTTTAGCTGCTCGAAGTACTCCTTGATAGCAGCGCCCAGGAATGGGAAAAATCCGTCTCTGAAGTCTTTGACAAGAACACGTTTCGTGGCCTTTCGAAGAAATGCGTGGGCGCTGCGGCGGACTTCCTGCTCTCTTTGCGGATGAGAAGTGCAGCTAAAGACCACCCATTGCACGTCGATGTTGGGGTACTCTCGTTGAAGTCGCAGCAGGGTCCCGCCACAGCCTATCTCAATGTCATCGCCGTGCGCCCCTAAACAGAGCACACAAAGCTTTTTGCTCTTTTTGTCGGATAGACGCAAATTACGCACGGATGTAGAGTTAACCTGAATGTACGCCGTGATTCGAGGTCGGGTCGGCTGTCTTTTGGTTCAGCCACACCTGCCACGGTGCGTTGCCTCGAGAGGATAAGTCTTCCAGGCACTGTTTCTCTTTGAAGGTGTCCATACACGCCCAGAATCCATCATATTTGTACGCCAGAAGTTTGTTTTCCTGAATCAGTTTTTGAAAAGGCCCATTGACTAGATTGTCGCCGTCGTCCATGTATTTGAAGATGTCCTTTCTAAAGACAAAATAGCCGCCGTTCAACCAGACGTCGGCCTCCGACACTTGCTTGATACTGCTCACATCACCGTTGGCGGCGGTCTCAACAACGTGGAAAGTGTGTGATGATTTGACGCACAGGAAGGCGGCCAGCTTGTCTTCGCGCATAAATCGGCTGATCAATGCCGGTAAATGGAAATCTGTTAAGCTATCGCTGTAGTTGGCCAGGAACATCTGCTCGCCTTCCAGATACGACTCAACCGCCTGAAGTCTTTCTTGGATGGTTGAATCCCTGCCAGTATCCACGAAGCTAATTGTCCAATCATCAATGTCACTGTTGGCCAAGTTAATCTTCTTGCCTCCTTGGGACAAAGTAAAGTCATTGGAGACACACTCATCGTAGTGAAGGAAATAGTCCTTGATGACTTCGCTCTGGTGCCCCAGACAGAGGATGAAGTCCTTGTGGCCAAAATGGGCGTAGTACTTCATGACGTGCCATAGAACAGGCCGGTGCCCAATATTGACCATGGGTTTTGGAATGCTTTGTGAGTATTCTCGCAGTCTCAAGCCGAGACCGCCACAAAAGAGTACAACTTTCATTCTGGTCACCTCTGCATGATTACGTAGTGCATGGACCGCCTTGCTATGGCCGGCTTTTTTCTACTCGTACACGGCTACTTCAGGAATGGGCACGACGAATTTGCCGCCCCATTCGCGGATATAGGACATCTGTTCCATGATTTCATTCTTCAAATTCCAAGGCAGGATAAGGAGGTAGTCCGGCCGGGTTTGCTTGATCATATCGGGTGCAAAGATGGGCACATGGGTTCCCGGCAAAAATTTGCCGTGTTTGTACGGATTTCGGTCGACAGTATAATCTATGAAGTCCGAGCGTATGCCGCAGTAATTCAACAGCGTGTTGCCCTTACCGGGTGCGCCATATCCTGCAATTGATTTGCCTTCGCGCTTTGCCCCAATCAAAAAGTCAAGGATTTTGCGTTTTGTCTCTTTAGCTTGCTCTGCAAATGCGCTGTATGTCTCCATGCGCTTGTAGCCTTTTTCCTCTTCCCTGTTGCGAAGCTCGGTGACGTGCTGGCTAACGGGCTTTGATGTGTCATCTTCATGACGCGCATAAATTCTCAAAGAGCCACCGTGGGTCGGCAATTCTTCAACGTCGAAGATTAGGAGCCCTTGGGCGGCAAATATGCGTTCGGCGGAAATCAGTGAGAAATAGGAAAAATGCTCGTGATAGATCGTGTCCAACTGATTTTGCTCCATCAGCCGCATCAAATGTGGGAACTCGATGGTGACGACACCGCCGGATTTGAGTAGCGTCTTGATGCCTTTAACAAAATCGTTCAGTGTGGGAACCTGTGCTAAGACATTGTTGCCGATAATCAGGTCTGCTTGTTTTCCCTGGGTAACCAGCTTTTGGGCTGTTCTCTGGCCGAAGAACTCTACCAACGAGCGGACACCTTTTTCCTCGGCGGCGGCTGCGACGTTTGCCGCCGGCTCAATACCGAGCACCGGTATTGCCTTTTGTACGAAATACTGCAAGAGGTAGCCATCATTGCTACCTAACTCAACCACCAGGCTCTGTTTGTTCAGGCCGAAGCGCTGCATCATCACATCCGCGTAGGATTTTGCGTGTGCCAGCCAACTATCCGAATAAGAAGAAAAATATGCGTACTCACTGAAGATGTTCTTCGGACTGACGTACTCCTGCAATTGAACGAGAAAACAGTTATCACACACGTAGACATGTAGCGGATAAAAAGCCTCCATTTTATTGAGCTCGTCGGCCGAGAGGAAACTCTCGCACAGCGGGGACATGCCCAGGTCAACAAATATGTATTGCAATTCGTTATTGCAGAAGCGGCAATGTGGCACCATGCCGGATTTGCCGGACATAGTCGTCCGCGTTTGGCTTTCCGTATCTCTGGTCATCGCAAAGCCCCTGAAATGAATCGGCTTGTTACATGAAAGCTGGATGAACGCCCAAACCGTTGACGGTCCGTCGGACCTCATCTTCATAGATTTTGTTTGCCAGGATTATGACGTCCGGGTTGTAGCCTTTTAGAAACTGGGGTGACACGATTTTTTGACCTGTTCCGGCTATGAATTTACCCCATTTGCGGGGGTTGATATCCACCGCGTAAGGGATTTGGTCCTTGATTTTGAGCATATTGAGGAAGCTCACGCCTTTGGCTCCGGCACCCCAGAGGACGACCCGCTTATGCTCGGCTTCAAGGTGTGTCACGTTTCTCTTCCACGATTCCATTTGCTTTGCCATCTGATCGACGAAGCCTGCAACCTCCCGATTCATTTCTTCCAGACCGCGCTCTGCGTGCCCTGTTGTGCTGCCCTGCACTGTTGCCGGTGATGCTTCTATCCCCAGAAACTGACCTTGATAGCTTTCATATAGATCGAGTACCTTGAAACCAGATGAAGCGAACGCACACTCAAGCGAACAAGCCCCAAAATAGGAGCAGTGCTCATAGATGATGTCCCATACGGAGAGGTCACGCAGGATCAAGGAGACATTGGGCACTTCAAAGTACACGATGGCTTCGTGATTGCCATCAATGGCCCGTCGCAGCATATCCAGGAATCCTTTGGGTTGTTCAACATGTTCAAATACGTATCGGCTGCAAATCAAATCACCTTTATGTTGCGCGTATTTGTCCGAATAGAAGTCCCGGATGATGGTGATTCGCTCAGCAGCAGGTCGGTCAGCACCGGCATCTTCGTAGCTCGTGTCAAATCCGATGCCCCGATTGTTACCGAGCTCACAAAGAAGAAACAAGAAATCGCCTTTGCCACAGCCAATATCGACGACCGTCTTATTGCGGATTCCATAGCGGCCGATCAGGTGCTGCGCTAGCGTATTCGTGTAGTCCTGAAAGACCTTTGAGTAGAACAACGAGTTTTCGTAATTCTGTGAGTAGTCCAGGCGCTTGGAGTCGAAGGTTGTGTTCCAGATGAAACCACATGCCCGGCAGAAAGCAAGCTTCACGTCTCCTTTAGGACATGCCAATGCCTGTTGACGTGTTGGCCATTGAATGCAGACGTTGACCGGCACAGACGGCAAGTCGAAAAATACGAACGTGTCTGGCGACTCACAAATCGGGCACCTGTCGTTTTTGTCGATAGACATATCACACCTGACTTAAGGTCTTGATAGTCAACGGATCATTTGGACTGTTCTATATCGGCCTTGTTTCCAGGCAGAACCGCCGTGCCTGGCGGGGCAGTGTTTCTCTACAAGAACTCAAGTTGTGTGCCGTAGCTAACCACAAGTATTGACAGAAAGATCCAGATAACGAGGTTGATCAAGGTCGGTATATCATGGGTCAGCGTGCTCGTCGGGTCTTCACCTTGTCTCAGATGATAGATAAGATAAATATAGCGGAACAGGCCGTACATGACCGACGGCACGGTCAAAAGCATAGCTCGCGTGCCGAACATATCTACTGTTCGCGGATCAACCGTGTACAGTACGTAGCACACGATCGTGGCACCGGTCACCATGGAGATGACCTGGTCCAGAAAGGCGGCACTATAGTCCTTCAGCACCGCACGTGCGTTTGGCGTCTCATTGCCCACGCTTAGCAGTTCGGCCCTACGCTTGGTGAAACCGAGAAACAATGAAATCATTATTGTGCAGATGATCAGCCAGTGCGACGGCGTCACCGGAATCGCAACACTGCCAGCCAGAATCCGCAGGACGAATCCCGCGGCAATGATCATCACATCAAGAATGGCCACCCGCTTGAGTCCCAAGGAGTACGCGACGTGTGTGATAGCGTAAAGTAGCGCCATAAGCGCAACATACCTGGCAACGTACCAGGCAAGAATCAAACTGACTCCAGCCAATACGCCGCCAAGGAGTATGGCCATCCTGGCCGTAATTGTTCCGCTGGCAAGCGGGCGAGACTTCTTTACAGGATGCTGTTGATCTTCACGAACGTCGCACATATCGTTGAAGGTGTAGACCGCACTGGACATGAAACAGAAACTAATGAACGTCAAGCCGGCTTTAAGACATGCACTTGCGTGCGCAAACTCACCCGAGAACAGCAGAGGAGTCAAAACGAAGCCGTTCTTCATCCACTGAGTGGGCCGTATTAACATAAGGTACGGCGACAGATTAGTTTCGTTGATCTGCTTCATCTTGTTTTCTTGCGGCAGCGAAGATATCGACTTCAGCCAGTTCCATGCCCGACTATTATAACAGAGACAGACCGTTTGCTCCGCGCAAAAACTCCGGGAGGTAATTGCATGGGACCACATCACGTGAGTTCTTGACTTTCTTCGTTAGATAGACCATTTAGAAATTGTGCGATTTGCTCAATGACCTGCTGGGGCTGCGGACTGCGTTTACAAGGCGTAAAGGTTTTCAACTGCTCTATTTTGACAGGAATTTCCTCGGCTTCATCTGCGACCAGAATATGTCCCAGCAATTCAAATTTGCGGGCCAGAGCCACCTGGTGGTCGTGGACGACCTCCCCATATCTTCTAAGCCTGGGCATAACCAAAAGCGGTTTGTTGTACTCCAGTGCTGATGTGATGATGCCTATACCGGCGTGGCTGATTATGCTCGAAGCAGTTCGCAGCCGCTCGTCAAATACTTGCTTGCGCAAGAATCCTACGGACTCAAAATTGCGAGGCTGATACCCTTGGTCGCCTATTTGGCCGAAGACTTCCTCATCTAATAGCCTGTGATCAACGGCCTTGTCTACGGCTTGTACCAACCGATCGAATGGGAATTGCGTTCCGACTGTTAGAAAAATCATATTAGATAGCCAATGTATTTGACGTTCTTATATTTTCGGGTAAGCTCCGGCCATTGAACAATAAAGAGATCTGCGATGTGCTTGGTCAGCCTTCCTGACAAGGATATCCTGTCCACGTTGGTGATGCTGTCAATCCAAGCTACTCGTGCGCCGAATAGCTTTCCCCAGAAACAGGCCATACAACCCGCTGCTGCACCGGTACTTATGACGACCTGGGGCTTTTCGTGAAGAATTGCTCTGGCGCATCTGCCCAGCACGGCAAGAACGCGCAACGGATGTTGGCGATTGCACTCGCCGACAATATAAACCTTGCCCTTGCTCTTAAGCTGTTGTGACACGATGTCTTTCGTAGTGATGTAGAATATCTCATGACCCTTCCAACTGTCGGACAGTCGAAGCAATTGGGACAGATGTCCTCCCGCTGATGCAGTCAGACATATTCGTAGTCTCTTTGCAGGCTTAGGCATCGATCCGATCCGCGGTTCCTTGTGTATGATTAAAGAGAGTCTCCAACAGCAACTTCGCTTTGCTGTCCCACGTGTCTTTTTCTACCTTCTTTCTTCTTGCAGCGATCCGCTCTGCGCTGTCTTCGCGCAGGGCTCTTTGTATCTTTTGAGCGAATTCTTCTGCCGTATCGGCGACGTAAGCGACGTCAAGATACCTCTCTACCTCACTGAAAACAGGGGTGCTTACAAAGGGCTTGCCCAGCGCCAAATACTCTTTGACTTTGATCGGATTAGCCGCCTGTGTCCAACGGTTTCGAACCCAGGGAAGAATTGCGACATCAAAGCGCTTACCGTAATGGGGGATTTGATCATAGTCTTTCTGGCCCAACATCCAGACGTTCCTCTTGGCCTGTAAACAGGGGCAATGCGATGCAAGCGTACCAACGTACACGAATGACATCTGGGGCAGCATGTCGGCAATCCGTTCTGCAAGAGCGAGGTCAACGCTATGACCATTGATCTCGCCGAAGTAACCGATGATGGGCTTGGGGATATTCCGGATATCCGCCGGGACGAATCGCTCCTGTTCCGCCGTGACAAACCTGTTGAAATCGACACCGTGATCGATATAGAACGGATTCCTGCACTGATCCGTCTCCTGCTGGTAGAGTTCCTGGCTGACGAAATAGGTAAGATCGGCATGCATCTTCAGTTTCCGGTCGTACCGTTGGACTATTTCGACATCGATACCGGGCGTTTCCTCGAAGCGATCCGTTCTCTGATAGACCAATTTGGCTTTTCTCATTTTCAGGGCGGTCAGACATGCTGCGGGACAGGCAACGACCACTATGGGCTTGCGAATACCCAGCCTCCGAGCGATGTATGAAACCTGGCACCGGAGGATCAACTCGTTCACCGGCCTGGCCCAGGAAATATGATGAACCGGTAACGTGAAAGGACTATACACCCAAAAGCCTCGCTCGGTCTTCTTTAGGCCGGTAAGTATACTTTTGCTTTTACGGACCAGTTTCTTTAGGAATGCTCCACGTTGGCCGAAATTCAACTTCTGCATGACGATGGAGTTAACGTAAAGGGCCGGACCTTCTTGAGCAAAACGCGTCGTCAACTGCAGGTCAATGTGCGCCCGGTTGTGGTACCACCAGTCGACACCACCAAAACAGATGAATGAGAGTTCTCTGGGACTGAAGGATTGCATGTGCACGGCGTTTTTCTTTCAGCATCCTCCTACGAGGCCATTTGGGAAACAACAGGTTTTACCTTGCCGGCGACCGTTCTCTGAACCGCTTCAACCCGTCGCAGGTCCACCTTCAACTCAGTAGGTAGATGCTGCGTGATAAGGTTTTTGAAGCTGGCAAGGTCGCTTTCTGAAAATCGTCTACTGGGAACATACTCAATGACAACGTGATCCAGGCCGTCTTGGATGATCTGGCTTTCAGCTACATGGTTTGTTCCATACAATAAGTGCGTGAGAATGGCCGCACCGAATTCTCGGCCCGATGGGGTCTTTATTACGTCGGCGGCTCGCCCGCATATCGTCTTGACCACTTGGAATTCTCTTGCACAGGGACATCGCTCGTTAGACTCGATGAGAATGTCTCCGGTGCGATACCTCACTAACGGCATGGCCACGTTCCAGAATCCGGTGGAGACCACTGCGCATCTTGACTCATCGGAACGGTCCACGGGTATCAGTTCAGTTAAGCCGTATTCCGGGATGATGTGGTAACGTCCGTGCTCACAGGTGAAGATGTAGCAAACTCGCTCCGCGCTGCCATAGAAATCAAACACCTTGCAGTTGAATGCCTGCTCGATGGTCTTTCGCATAGACTCGGTCAGTGTTTCTGATGAGGTAAGGGCTGCCTGAAGCGTAAGCTCGATGTGCGCATCGACGCATATGCGCGCAAGCAGATGCACAGCAGATGGGTAACCAGCGATCGCTTTGGCTCCATATTCTTTGATCGTTTGCGCGTAGATTTTGGCCGTTTCTGGCGATAGATGATACGTTGAGAGTATCAACTCTTTCATGAATGGATCGTAAGCATGTAAATGATCAGTCTGATCAGGTTCGGCGACCAATCTGCCTGTAAGGTACGCGCACCGGTCTTTAAACCTGATGCCCGCCCAGTCCCACTGCCTGCGAACAAATGCATGTTCGTTAGCGATGGAGAACATATCTCTTTGCAGCCTCATCACTGTCCCGGTAGTTCCTCCTGTATAGGCTACTCTTGTCATCCAGCGGGGATATTTCTGCGACACGATGGAGTCACCTGCCTGCAGAACATCTTGTCTTGTGAGTATGGGGAACCGTTCAATGTCTTCGAGGGTTTTGATATCCTCGACTCTGATGCCGCGATCGTTCATCACCTTCCTGTAGTACGGTACGGTATGATAGCAGTGATAGACGAGCCTCTGCAGCAGCTTCAACTGTAGTTGCCTCAATTCATCACTGCTTCGCCACTGCGTCTTTTTGAGCTGTCTTCTACGCAGCCAAAAAGAGAACCGGCAGCGCTTTACCAGCAAGTTAGCAAAACCGTTGGCGATGACGTTGTAGCGCATTTGTGTCGCCTTTTTCTAAGAAGAGCAGGGCCGAAACAGGATTTTGCGAATACCGGTCAAGTAGGCGCGGGTTTTGACAGCAGCTTCGGCGTGCCGTTTTCTGCCAAGCAAACCAATGAAAAGCCAAGCCGGCACGCGAATGGCAAAGAACAGCGCTGTGAGCAAACAGGCTATCCCGTATACAAAAGCACAGTGGTGTTTCCTAAAGAATCTCAATATACTTAGCCTTAACTGGATAACCATATCCGCAGACCTTTGCACAGTACTTGCTCCCTTGAAATGGATTATCTGTGCAACGGGCGCAAACACCACCTTCAGTCCTGCCTTCTTGAAGCGGTAACACCAGTCGGTCTCCTCGGCATACATGAAATACTGCGCATCCATCATACCGACCAGTTCGATTGCCTTTCGCCTGACCAGCATAAAGCAGCCGCTTACCACATCGACTTCTCTGGCCTCATCTCCACTCCACCAGGTCATTTGCTCGCGTCCGAAGAACTTGCCGTTCGGAAAGAGCTTGTACAGATAAGTGCTGGATAGAAACAAGTTCAACAACGAAGGAAACATGAAGCATGTTGGCTGCAGCGTCGTGTCCGGGTTCAAGACGCGACAGCCCACAACTGCCGCCTGCGGGTCGGTGTCGGCGAAAGACACCGTCTTGGCAATACCGCCATCCAATACGACGGTGTCGGAGTTCAGCAGAAGTACGTAGCGGCCCTTAGCTATGGCCATGCCTTGATTGTTTGCGGCAGCAAAACCACGATTTTGCGAATTCCTGATGAGAGTCACGTGCTGGAAGTTCTTCGTCACCATTCCCGCCGAGCCATCCGAAGATGCATTATCCACCACGATGATCTCGTATTGTATGTCACCTGCCTGTTGATAGACCGACTCAATACAGTTCTGCAGAAGATCTTTCGTGTTCCAATTGACTATGATTACGGATACGTCCACTTCGTTCCCGGACCATTAGAGACTTAACGATTGTCGCAGAGAAACTTCAGGCATCTCACTTCTCTCTTGCAGCTCGAACAACTTGTCCCGTGGCATATCTTTGTGGAGGTGGGTTTCGGTATCTACGCAGCAGGCCTTCCAGCCTCTCGGCCTGGGATGTTTCTACCAAGGAGGGCATCACACTGCTAAAACCCAGCAGCATGTAATAGACCGTATCGCTCTGGCCAAACAACGAGACAGACATTAATGCGCCTGCCAAGCCGAAATATCCTCCCGATAAGCACCAAATCAGCCACTTATTTCTGTTACCCTTGCTTACCTTGTAAGCACGAATCAGTCTTCTCACCACGGCGATGTTCATAGCCAGAAAGGGGATCAAACCGACCAAGCCATACCGGCTCAAAACTAAGACGTAATGGTTCACTGTATCTGTGTGACTGCGGCCATCAATCCTGGGACCCCAACCAGGGTCAGCATTATACCCGTAGCCGGTTGCCCAGTGACCTGACATCCCTCCCTCGAATAGAGCCACCTCTACCAGACGGGCCCTGTACCATGCCGTCCTGGGATTCAGGGTAAGGCTGCCAATAACATCGTAGAAGTGTCGATTGCTTATGATTTCCACGGACCCACACAGGACGACCACCGTGACTACAATCGGCTTCCAGTATTTCCGCCACCACCAAACACCGATGAACAGCATGGATAACAGGGTAGCGAGCAACGGCCCACTTGACATGGAAGAAAAAACACCTATCGCAAAGAAGCCCAGGCCTGCTATATACAACATCTTATGATTTCGTACACTGTGCAGAATTCCCGCACAGACAGGCCCTAATACGGCGAAGAATAGTCCATACATAATCGGATGTGAAAACACCGTATCCGCTCTATATAGGCCAAGCCTGGCTTTGGATGTGTATGATGCAGACTCAGACGCGACGGGGCCCCTCAAGAATGCGAGCAAATTCTGCCCCGTCACGCACTGATAGAGTCCAATGACGGCCAAAGGAGCGCTGATAATCATCACCCATTTGAGCAAGGTCAGATACTGCTGCTTGGTTTGCACTATCATTCGCACCGCAAAGTAGGGCAGGACCATGTCGAAGGCTCCGCCGGCGCGGTTTTCCAAGAATGCCGTCAGCGACGTACCTGTTAACGCGCCAGAGAGCAACTGCGCGCCAAAGTAGACGATCACGAGCTTGTCAAGCCAGATGAACTTGAATCGGCCTGGAAGATTCGTTTGCAGAAGCAGCTTGGCAAACAGTGCCACGATGACGATTCTGCGTAGCGTGAAGTCAATGGTTCCCACTTGAACAGACACGAATGCCGGATACCATGCCAGAGCTACTATGTAGGTGATGAGTGCGTAAACCGGTGGTAGGAGAAAAACCACCGCACCTGCGACCAAGCCCAGTAATAGCGTGAGACCTTCCATTAATCCGTCCTCTGTTTCACTATGTGGTAATGCTTCTGGTGGAACGTGCTCCTTGGCCTTTTGACTGACTTGCTGCGTTTATCTACAGGCATGTACAGTTTTCGGAGAATGATTCGCTTAGCGGTGCCCAGGAGCGAGCGCATCTTCTCGCTCAACGGCAGAGTGCGCCAGTTACCAAATAGGCGAAATCCTCGGTACTTCGGCACCGTGATTCCCATTGCCCGCATCATCAACAAGCGGCCCCACAAGTGGCGCCTCCGCTTCAGAAGCGCTCTCTGTGACTGTGGTAGGGCGGCCGCGTCGGTCTTCTCCAGCTTCAGGTACCCGGCACTCACTGCTTTGTGCAGGATATGTCGGCCCAGGTCGGTCCTTACCAGGATTAGGGATTGTCCCGGATCGCCTGTATCGGTCTTTAGATGCCACGCATCACCGCAGGAGATATCTGCAAAGCCTCCAGTGCCGTCCGGGCAAAGATGGCATCTTAACTGCCTGTGCCTGCTCAAGATATTGCCCCAGGACTGTTCGTAGGTCATCCGCCTCGGTTTGTTGTCCTTTCCCGTGACTTTGACTGTAGTCATTCCGGGCCAGCCATAGCCGCGATATCTGAGTTCCTTAACCTGTTCAGGTTCAACGCCAAGACTACTAAGCAGCCAGCGCGTTGCTTGCGTCGTTGGCGTGCCGGCACAGAAAATGCTGATCGCCAAACCGACTTTCTCATCGAGTTTGGGATTGACTGCTTGCGATTTGCGTAGGGCTGCAACATCGCAGGGCTTACCGATAAAGATGCACTTGCCGTCAGCCTGTTCAATCCAATCAAACCTTTCGCACGGGGCTGCCGGAGCATACCGCGACCCGCTAAAGGCCACCAGTTCTTCCTGGGTCTTGCTAAAGACCGGGATATTTCGCCACGGCACTTCCGGATCAGCTCTTGTATGAAGCACGCCTGAAGCCTTTTGCTCTTGCAGATAGAAAAGTGCCAATGCTGTTGCCGCACCGCCGGATGAGGCCTTGAAGCGAATTTCGGGATCAGCAGCATAACCCTGCCATACTTGCAAAACCGGTCCCCAGGCCTGACGCAGTTCCACGATGGTCTCACTATTGAAACGCTGATGGCGGATTTCCACGCCTGGGCAGACTCTGATACATTCGCCACAATGCTGGCATCGTAACGGGTCGACGACTGGACGAATTCCTTGGTCCTGTGCATCCACCAGATGGATAGCGCGCTGAGGGCAAGCAGGAACGCACGCCCCACAACCCGCGCATAGGCGCCAGCGGGCGACATCCGCAACGTTGTTGATTCTTCCCAACAGGATCATCGGGAATCCGGGCTAAAGACTCTCAATATGGCTTGCCGAGTCTCAGGTATGGTTCTTGACAGTCTCGCAACAACCACGTTACGCTCGGAGAAAGCCCTCTCCACGGCAGCTAAAATGCCGGCTTCTGTTTGCGTCCTGAGGTCAATAACCAAATCGCCAATTTCCACCGACCCAAATACGCCGGAAAACTTCTTGCTGTATGCCAACCCCACGGCGGGAATCATCTGTGACAAAGCCGCCAAGCAGGCGTGCATCCGCGAACCCAAGAAGAAGTCACATAACCCAATGATATACTTGATCTCGCCTTGATCATAACTGCCTTGAACCATGAATAGCCTCGATGGATATTTGCTGTGGAGGTTCTGATAGACGTCGCGGCATGCGGCAACATCGTTCTCCGCAATCTGGATTCCCACACTCGCGGGTGGCGGGAAAACGTGGGGTACCAACAGAACGAGGACATCTTTCTTCGTCATCAGAAGCTCGATGATTCTCATGATAGTGTTGCGGTAGTCCTCTTGAAGTCCGAACATATTGTCACCGGTATATCCCCCGTAGTAGAGCAGTCCACTAACGTTTAGTCCCACAAGTACAGTTTGCTCGGTACGGGCATCAAGCAGCGAGCCGGCGTCAAGACGGGAGGGTTTCCGAGGATCCAAGACAAAAGCAACATCAGGAGCAAATCGCACTTTGTTCTCAGTGATACGACTGTTGAGCAGGTTGTTTACGTACTCTGCACCGGCACGGTCTCGCGAGTAGATTATGCTGGCGCGCTTCAGGAGAAAACGCGCCATAACCTTGGTGAGCCGCCCGTTAAAGGGACCATACGTTTGCGGAAGCATGACCAGTCTCTTGTCAAAGAGCACTGGAACAAGTTTCGCCAAGAACCCGGTGAGAAAACGACGCATACCATAGATGTCACTGAAACTGTCTCCTCCGCTAATGTCCACAAAAAGGTCTGTCCGCAAGACCAACTTCACAAACGGATTTGCCCGCATAAAATGTTTTCTCAAGCAATGACTGCGAAGCAGTTTCAGAACAAGAGCATAGAAGGCAAGCACGCAAAAATGGTCTGGCATAAAGACGTTTTTGCACAGTCTTACAGGTATCTTGGGAATGAGCACTTCTCGGTCGTGCAGCTTCAAACGGTGTGTACCGGCCACTCGGCTGCTGCCGAGAAGCACGACTCTGGCATCGGGCCAACGATTCAAAATGCACTTGATGCTGGCTTCTGCCAGTGCGGAGACACCCATATTGCAGGTCTCAAACGATGCGCCCAGCAAGCAGATCTTCTTCGGTCTGTGCCGACTTGATTCCGTTAATCGGTGGTGGCGCGAACCGTTTTGAGATGATTCTGGTTTGTGGCGCTTTTGCATACTACGTTAGGACTTCGTGGCTACAAATAACATTTCGGGCGCGAGGTATCGACTGAGCAGTCCGAACGAGGCTCCTGCTAACGATGAAAACCGCGGTTGCACATTGTACTTGACGGTGACAGTTCGAAGGCTGCTCCGCCTGAACCATTCGGTCATCATTTTGGGCGTCGTAAAATGCAAGCGAGTCTTGTCAAATGAGCTAGCGTTCAGGCCCACCCGGCCTTGCCTGATGTTTTCGCAGAAGTACTTCATGTACTTGAAATTGGGAACCGCTGCGATGACATGCCCATCTTCATCCAGGAGGTCCGCAAATTCTGCAAGGGTTTCTTCCGGATGCGGTAGATGCTGCAGTACGTCCACGAACAGGATACAGTCGAACGTTTCACCTGCCAGCGCGCTCTTGGCCCTACGGAAGTCTGGCGGCACGATGTGGAGACCTCTCGTCTTTGCCGATTCGGCAATGATAGGATCCAGAGGAACCCCAACAACTTGGACGCCTCTCTGCATGAGCTGCGCTTCCGTAGCGCCGCAGCCACAGCCGACCGACAAGAGTCTCTTGCAGCGACGCGGAATCAGTTCGAGGACGTCATTTCTACATTTCTCATAATAGGATTTGTCCCACTTGCTGGTATTCAAGGTGGTCTGAGTCGAAAATAGTTCGACCTGTTTTTCTTTGCTGGTCTCGGTCTGAAGTAGCTTGGCAATCTGGGCCTCCATTTCAGTGAGCGCCAGCCCCAGGTTGCCTATGTATTGGTTGGACATGTGGTGCACAAAGAAATCGTTCATGTGGGAGATGCATATAACTTTGGTGAAACCACATTGCGTGTACGGGTCCGTTGCCGCCGTGCAGAGCAGGTCGTAGCGTCCCTTATGTGGAGCCACCAAGAAGCCGCCTGACGCAACGGCTTTTCGTAGTTGTTCTTGCGTAAGAACATAACAGCCGCTATGTTCGTTCGTGCAACACGCAAAGGTATACCCGTCTATTGATTTTACCGAGTGGGGAACCCAATGATAGTAGGCGTGCATCGTGGAGCAGTACCTGCTGCCGTCTACATCCTGTTCGTATCTTAGGAAGCCTGCAATTTCGTTGTCCGGCAGAACAGGCGTCACTTCCAAGAAGGCGTCAATGTTGTGCTGTGTAATCAATGTGTCATCTTCGGAATAGATAAACAGCTCGTATTTGTCGATTCTATCAGCAAATAGTTGCTTATGTCCGAACGGCAACGACCAGGGATCTCTTGTAGGCAGTCCGATTTTGACTTCGATGTCCGGCCCCAAGTCTTTCGAAATGTTGGAGAGCACGACAATGTCGACGTCATAGCTCATGGACTTGTATTCGTCGATAAGGTTTTGCAGGTACTGCCGGTTCTTCGTCCCGTAATTGGCGATTGCCACCAAGATCTTCATTTGGGTTCCTTCGGATCTACGATGCTCTCGTCGAGCAGTCTTGCCAACTGCCGTGCCTGTTCTTGCCGTGAATACTTCATAATCTCTTCCTCGCGCCCCTGATATGAAACACTACCCGTGTTCTGCCACTCTTTGTACCAACGCAGCAACTGAGCGGCCGTTTCCTCCGTATTGTGGCAGATGGCGCCTGCGTTGGTTTGTGTTAGTAAAGCGTCCACGCAGTCATGATCGCCCGGGATGCACAAGATGGGACGCCTTGCTCCCAAATATTCAAATATCTTGCCGGTCATGATTCCTTTCTCACCGCCATGGGCAAGGTGCAGTAAAATGCAAGCACCCTTCTGGATCTTTACGGACTCCGCGAGAGGGATACGCGCACGTACCTCCACAATGCCATTGAGGTTGGGGAATCTGCTCAATAGAGCCTCAACTGTACCGTCTGCTTGTGTGCCATAGAAGCAAACACGTATCTTCGAAGAATCAATCTGTCTGCGGCTGATTAGCACTTCCAGCGCTTCAAAGAGGGGCGACGGGTCCCGCAAAGGAAAGATAATTTTTCCTGTGTATGCGATGCTGAACACTTTCCAATCCTGCCGTATAAACGCGTTGCTCTCCTGATAGTCCGAAGGGTCAAATCCATTGGGGATGATGCAGACAGGGCTATCGTAGCGCGCCTGAAGAATCTTTTTGAGATGCTCGGATACCGTCACGATGGCGCTGCTGGACGAGACTATTCTGGGTTCGATCTTCCTCAAGTAGGACTTGGCTCGTTCATACTCAGGCAAGCCTTTCTGGTCGTAAATGTCGCGAAAATCAGCCACCCACGGGATGCCGAACGTCCTGTTGGCCCAATGGGCTACCGCGTGAGCCATAGGTCCTGGCGCAGTGGCCCAAATACAATCAACATGGTGGGTCTGAAGAAATCTCCGTAAAAAACGAATCACGCCGTAGTAGAGCTCCGGAGGGTATTTCTCCAGCGATCGGGCAAAATACCGAAGAGCCGAGACCGCTAAGATTCTTGGGTCCATCGTCACAGAACATTTGCTCAACATCCTGCGAATCAGGCCCCCCGAAAGACAACACCTATACTCAATGGCCCCCACCACGTTGCTGTCCTCAAAGGCAGAGACCATGTTCGGGTCGAAGAACTCGCAGTTTTCGCGTGTCCAGCGCGGACACACAATCAAAGGATTCCACCCATATTTGGGCAGAAACTTCGCCATTTTCGCCACACGCTGTGTGGCGATGTGATTGAACGGATAGAAGTGATAGCTCAGCATTAAAACGTTCTTCACTGTTCTTCCGCTTCGATGATGACCCTCTACGCTGGCTGGCATAATGGCATCGTGCTTGCTTGTGCTGTAACGGGCTAATTCTTCGCGGCTGCGACCCCTACGTCGGACTCACCTGGCGTTTTTGCTGGCACATATGGCTGTAGCTTCCTTGCTCCAGCCAGAATCTGGTCACGAATACTCGGCAAGCGCTGCGCAATTTTCTCACTGATTTGTTGCCGATTCTCCCAAAGGTCCTCGAAGTGCTCTATGATGCCTTCCAACGTCAAGTTTTGAATGGCACAGGCTCGATGCTCTTGCTGGAAAAGCCGCAACACCTCTTGGTATTTGTGGTGCCAACCGATTGCCAGGGTGGGAACCGCCAGAGACAGTGCCGCGACTATAGTGTGATACCGCGATGCAACTACGACATCGCATTGTTTGATGACGCCTTTGATTTCCTGCGCGGTTAGCACGTTCGTGTGCAGGACATCACAATGAGCATGGGCTACGCGGGCACAGATTTCCTCGGCAATTCGCCGATCATCGTTGGTACTTTCCGATAGCTCATTGGGAATGAGGACGACATGCGTACCGTACTTTTTGACCGAATGCGTTATCAATTTGACCATTGTGCCAAGGTATGTATCGTCATCAGCGGCACGATTCCTCACCTGATAGCTTACCGAGACACCAACCAAACCGCTTCGCCTGCGCAATGCTGCGTAGCGCTCAGATTCCGTGCCTTCGTCGCACGGCAACAGAAATGCCGTATCGGGGACGGTTTCGAGCGGCGTCTTGATGCCCAATTGCTCCACGTATTGGCGCGATGCGCCGGAACGAACAAAAATCAGGTCTACAAAGTGACCTAAGTACAGCTTTGCAAAGAAGCGATTCCATGTGTGCTGGAATGGACCCAAATCGGCTGTATACTTAACAACGGGCTTACCCAGGAGTTTGCCCGCAACAAATCTAAGTCCTTCGCGCAAGCGACTGCGGAATCTGTTTGATCCGAGGGTGTCCGCGAAGAGAATTCCCCAGATATCGACAATAATGTCGCTCTGCTCCAAGGCTCTGACCATACTGTTGGCCGGGCTACCACCAATCCAGACTCCTGTGCACCGCCGCCATAGTAGGGAAGCCAGCGTCTTCCTTGTCACATGTAGAGGAACAACATCCACGCCGTATTTAGGCGATAGTCTTAGGTCCGACTCGTAACTACGCCATGGGACAAATAATGTGTACTCGGCATTTGGAAATGCTGGGTCCAGCGCCTTCTTTGTCGCAACCAGCAGAGAGGGACCACCAAGATTCATCGAAAGCTTCGCGCCCAACAATGCTATTCTTGTAACCTTCGCAGACATCTGAGGTGGTCTTCAAAGTCAGAAGAGCGGCGTTTCGCTCCTCCTGGAGTCCGAGTCTAACATCGATACGTGTTGTGAGACTGTGCCGACTGAACCGTATCTCGGAATGCGGTTATCTCGGCACAATATAGTGGCTGACGACTTCTCTCATAATCTTTCTGCCGCCATGTTTGGCCGTGTGTATATCCGGGTGTTCTTCGGCGAAACCCAACGCCAGGCCACACATGATCTCCAAATGATTAGGTATCTTAAGACAATTCCGCAAATAGTACACGAAGCTATTCTCCATAAGTGCGTGTAAGTTCAGCCTTTTCTTGAGCTTATACAGACGTTTTTCTATGATTGATTTTTGCTCGCTTCTTCTGAGATGGTAATTTGACAGATTGAAGATACAACTGTCTATGCCTTTGCTTTTCGCGTACAAGACCATGTGTGCCAAGGCCAAACCTGTATCTACGTACGGCAGATGCCGTTCATGCTTGTATTGGCGATACATCTTATTGCTCATCGGCAAAGACATATCGCAGAAAATCAGAATGACGGTCGAAACACCACGTAAAAAGGGCTTGAATTTTAGGACTTGGTTGAGCTCATTGTCCTGCTGCAAGATCAGAAACCTCAATTCTTGATTATTGCAGCCGGTTGGAGCCCATGTGCCTGCTTCGACAATGGATAGGACATCGTTTCTGTCTATCTTTCTGCCGGTGAACCGGCGAATGCTTCTGCGCTGCTTGATCAGATTCATCAGCACTTGGCTGGAGCCGTCGCTTATCATATCGCCTTTGTCTGACAAATCTGTTACTTTTCTTGAGTTGTGTTGGCCGTTAATTCGTGAAGTTTTTTGTCCGGCCATGTCACATACAGACGGTTTCGTTGCTGGCTTTGGCACACATCAGACGCTATTTGATGGTCTTTGAGATACCAGGCTAGTGCCGTTTCTATTAAATAGGTTTGACTTTTGTTCTTATGTCATTCCGGCCTTGAGCCGGAATGACAGAATGTGAAATTTACTTCTTAGAAACGGCACTAGAATCCGGCGTGTCGTAGAAACGCTTTCAATGCACTGATCTTCAATAGGCCGGTCAGAAACATTAATGTGAAGAGAGCTCCCAAGAATACGGGACTAACCACGGCCAATCGCGTGACATCGCTTGTCGGTAACGGTAGCCACCTGTTGCTCAAAGCACACAGCGTACCCGCCACCAATGTGACGACTGCAATCTTGGCCAAGGCTGCGTACGGAAGTAACGTACCAAAGCGCCCCTTGCAGAGCCTGAGTATAGCCAGCAGATTGAATGGGAGTCCCCACAGGTAAAGGATCAGAACCGTGGCAACTGCCGCTCCAATGTACCCGATCTGGCGGATCAGAATGACACTGAAAATTCCATTTAGCGTCAGCTCAATGATTGTCCTGATAAGAATCCAAGAGCTTTTGCCGCTTGCCATCAGGATAGCTCCGAACTGTGTAATGCGGATCGGAAGGAGCAACAGGTAGATGCGGAAGGGTATGGCACTGGCTGCATACTTCGCAGAGAAGAGAACCTTCATCACGTGAGGTGCCATGACAAAGAGAAACGCCATAATCGGAAAAATCAGCATTGCGCATTTCGTCATAGCACGATGCCAAAGTGGCAGAATCTGTTCACGTTGCCCATGTTGGTGCATCATGGCGAACTCAGGGATCAAAATGGCCATGACCGAGCCTGTAATAACACCGACCAGTGGTATTTCTATGGCGCCGTTGACGTACACGGCAAAATCAGCCGGCGTACACAACGAGGAAACCAATACCTTGTCCAAGTTCATGCAAATAATCCCGAGCATCCCGGCTATGCCCAGTGGCGCGCTAAACTTGACCTGCTCCCACATGTTCTGCATGGTCGGCCGCCAGTGCTGTCCTGTCGTTGCTCTGTACATGAGGACTATGGCCGGTAGGAAAACGATAAGCTCACCCACAACGACTCCGGAGATAGCGGCTTCCGGCCGGCGCCAAAGCAGAACTAGCACCATGATGCACGCGAAGATGACGATTCGGCTGGCCACGTTATATATGGTAAGCATCTTTACGCGGTTGCAGGAGACCAGACAAGCTCCGATAGCCGTCACCGGCAGAGCCAGCACCGCGAACGGACTGTAAATCAGTAACAACCGGCTCAAAGCTGGATTGCTAAACCTGTTGGCGAGCAGTTCATTACCCCCGCACCACATTGCCACCATGAACCCGAACCCCATCAGCAGAAGCAATAAGAGATTCCCTGTTAAAATGCTCCGCCCGTTTTCTCTGTCACGAGGTATGAAGTAGTACAGAGCTTTGGGTAGTCCAAGCATCAGCAACGGGGCTACGAAGGTGTACGCCAGCAGTGTCTGTCGATACGCCGCATAGTCCGTCTTCACAAAAAGACGTGACAACACGGCTGCAGTGATCAGCGTTGTGAGTCTTACCAGAAACTGGCCGGAACCAAGAGTAGCGGCCTTTACTGTCCTGCTTTGAAACATACCGTCGATTGCCAATTGCGGGCGTGATTCTGGCTGAGAAGAAACGATTCCTTAGCAGTAAAATGAGAGTACGGATTGCGCCACGTGGTCTTTCATTTCATCCGTTAGTTCGGGATAGACAGGCAGCGCCAGGACTTCGTTGGCCGCTTTTTCCGCCTCCGGCATGTCACCTGACTTGTGGCCAAGGTACGCAAAGCATTCCTGCAAATGCATTGGGTGCGGGTAATAGATCTCACATCCAATGCCCTTTTCTTTCAGGTCGGCAAACAGTTCATCTCGTTTGGGGACTCGGATAACGTACTGGTTGTATATGCTCACACAGTCAGGACTGATGTACGGCGTCTGCACTATCGTGCCTGCAAACTTTTGATCGTAGAACTCCGCATTTCGTCGGCGAGCCTCGGACCAATTGTCCAGGTGCGGCAGTTTGACCAGAAGAACCGCTGCTTGAATTGGATCGAGTCGGAAGTTGCCGCCGATGCGTTTATGATAGTACTTGGGATTTGCCCCGTGGTTTCGCATCGTCTTAAGCTGATTGTAGAAGTCCTCGTCGTTCGTAACCGTCATACCGCCGTCACCTGCGCCTCCCAAATTCTTGCTGGGAAAGAAGCTAAAGCACCCGACCTTGCCGATGCTTCCTGCTTTTCTGCCTTTATATGTGCTCGTGATGGATTGGGCGGCATCCTCAATGACGGCAACATCGTGCTTGTTGGCAATTGCCATAATCGCATCCATGTCTGCCATTTGCCCGAACAGATGCACCGGCATGATTGCTTTAGTTCTCGCAGTGATTGCCTGTTCTATGAGGGCCGGATCAATGTTGTAGGTTCTGGCATCAACGTCCACGAACACCGGTGTGGCGCCGGTGCGCGCTATGCACCCAACGGTTGCGAAGAACGTAAATGGTGTGGTAATCACTTCGTCCCCCGGCCCGACGCCTAAGCTCATCAAACTATTCAGTATGGCATCTGTGCCGCTGGAGACACCCACAGCGAATTTACAGTCACATACGGCAGCTATTTTCTCTTCCAGCTCGGCTACTTTGGGACCACCGATGCACCGCTGGGATACCAAGACGTCTGAAACGGCTGCCATAACATCATCCTGTATCGTTGCGTACTGGGCTTTCAGATCTAACAGAGGTACCTGCATTTGTCCTTCCCTATGCGCTCACTGTTTTTCTGCCTTTGTTCTCATCTTACGGTAGGAGACCTTTCCTGTTGCATTCTCCGGCGGCAGGGGGGCATTTTCATCCAGGTCGAGACATCGCACCACACCCGGTTTAACTTCTTTATAGCGATACCCGCTTTCCGGACAAATCATGAGGCCATCTGCGTTCGGCTTGGCGAGGGGGACACCATGCCGGCTCATCCACCCGGCCTGCTCGGCGGGTACACCCTTGACCAGCGCATAATCCGGAACATCTCTGGTTACAACGGCACCGGCCGCAACGAATGAATACCGGCCGAGCTCTATGCCGCAGACGATTGTCGCGTTCGCTCCGACTGTTGTTCCTCGTCGAAAGATGGTCTTTTCATACAGGCCGTGGCGTACAATCTGCGACCGTGGATTTGTCACGTTGGTAAGGACACAACTCGGTCCCAAAAAGACATCATCCTCGATGTCTGCTCCGGTATAGATAGAGACATTATTCTGGACCTTGACATTATTGCCCATGGTCACGCCGCTGGCCACGAAGACGTTTTGCCCGATATTACAGTGTTCTCCGATTACGGCGTCCTTCATCACATGGGAGAAATGCCAGATCTTTGTGCCTTTGCCGATGTGGCAGCCTTGGTCAACGCAGGCCGTTGCGTGGGCAAAAAAGGGCTTCTCCTCAGCGGCTGTTGGCTCTGCCACCTGGACAACTTGGTTCTTTTCCATCGACTCCTGACACTTCCGCAATATCTTGAGCACCTGCAACCCTTCTTCACCATCGCTTCGAGGTTGCGTGCGTTTTCGCACGCATTCGACAAAATGTTCACATTCAGCTCGAAGCGGCTCCTTCGCCTCCACGGGGACCGGGTCAGCCTCGGCTTTGACGGCGACCGGGACCCTATTCTTCCAGTCTATCTTGTGTGGATAAAGCACCAATTTGTGTTCTGCGGTGTCATCAAAGACAGCCATTTTGCTGGAGCCGACCACCACCAGACGCTGTTCTTTGAAAGGATGGAGCCAGCTAACAAAAATATGTGCCTGCACGCCGCTGGGGAACACAAACTCGCTCATAGTGACATCGGCGATGTTGTTATGCACATAGTTGGCTCCGTGACACGAGATCGCGCACGGCTGCTCGTCCAGAAGAGCCAGCATGACGGAAATATCATGGGGGGCGAAGCTCCACAAGATATTCTCTTCCATGCGGATTTTGCCCATATTGAGGCGGTTGGAGTACAAATATTGGATCTTGCCCAGTTCGCCGCTGTTGATCAGCTCGCGGCACTTCATAACAGCCGGGTGATAAAGCAAAATATGGCCTACCATCAGGACCTTGTTCTCCTGCTTGGCAAGCGTTATCAGTTCTTCACCCTCCCGTACGTCTAAGGCTAAAGGCTTCTCCACAAAGACATCTTTGCCGGCCTGAAGTGCAGCCTTGGCAATCTCGTAATGAGTGACTGCCGGCGTCGCAATAGCGACCGCTTCAACATCTTTATGATCAAGAACAGGGTCCAGCGTTGTAGAAAAACTCACATCGGGATACTTGTCCTTGGCCCACAACTCTCGCGATGCGTCATTATCACAGATAAGCCGCAGTGCACCAATTTCGTGAAAATTCCTGACAATGTTTTTGCCCCAATACCCAAATCCTATGACTGCTACGTTTGCCATAAGAGATAATCCTTTCACCTTTTTGGCGGATTGTCAATTAGAAACTCCGGACAGACTTCGTCCCCGTCGGCTGCGCTGCTGGTCTTGCAGTAACTTTCTTGCGTAGCAACACTTACATCGCCACGCGATATGAATCGTCGCAACAATGCTGCCTTATTGGCGAAAATCCTCTGCTATATCGGTATATTTTTCCGCTTTGACTTTACCGGTCTCGTCCGGAAGAAAGTCCATAATTTCATCGACCATATCGCTTGCGGCCAGCCTGACGTAATTCTCAAGTACCGAGCTTATCTGTATCTGCGCTACGTATCGGGCAGGGTCCCGAGCGATGTTTGGTCGGCGGCCAAACGGCCCGACGAAGTCATCCTCATCGGCAGTAATCGTTCCATTTAAGACATAAAAATTTAATATGACGGTTTCATCGTACATCGGCGCGGGCTTATGAAACCGATGAATCAAACAAGGGATGTTCTCTTGCCTGTCGGATGTGAAGTGTGACTGCTGCGTGCTGTCACGCACCCAGCCGTTCGCAGGATAGCACACACCGGGGCGATGACCCAATATACCCGCCGGCCGAGAGGAGCAGTACACGATGTAAACATCGGCCCATGCATCAGATATAGAGTGAACGTATTGTCGGCTCAAAAAATCGTCGGCAAAATGCCGTTTCATATAGTTCTTGGTGGTTGCAGGAATGATGAGGCCTTCGCCCTTCCAACGACCGATAGATGTAGGAAAAACATCCAGTGGAACCGGCAAAGCAATGGGGGTGTTGACGATGAGTTCTAAATGGGATGCCACAAGACGATAGCTTACGCCTGCCGTCACTACAAGCAGAACGGCCAGAGTCCAAGCAAGGCTCACGGATATGCGGCCCACTGTGGCGCATTTCCGGCCGGATGCTTTCGGCTGTTCTCTTGGGTATTCTGGCGCCGCCCGGTACATCAAACGGTATAGCCCCAAAGTGGTACTGCAGGGATATAAAACAACCACCTTCGTCCTTGCGGCACTTCCTGGGGAAAATACGACGGGGCCTCCTCCTTAACGGCCACCCAGGACCTCACTATAATAATATCTCCTGTTTCTTTCCTTGTCAAATCGAAATCCCTGATATTTGATCCAACTTTACCGATAGTCAACGGCCTGCCGGGTCATTATCCTTAGCAGGAGTTGCTCTTTTACAACCCCTTATAATCAAAAGAGATGCGCCTCGTTAAACCATATATCCTTGCCCATCACTATCGGCCAATTTCACGTCTGTCTCAAGCAGAGGCCCAAAAATCTGACGTGAATTGGAACCTGCATCGGTAGGCGCTTGACCTGTAGCTGCGTCGTGACCGCGGTAGACATGCTGTTGACATGGCCTTGGCATACAGCATGACGGCCCATAGCGACAGACGGCGCCGGCTCACCTTTTGGCCAAGCATTGCGGTGAGGGCACAAAATCGAGCGGTGCAAGCTAATCGGTTCAAGAACCAAGCATCGACAACGGCTCCGATAACTGCGCGGGCAGTCAAGTAGCACAAGACGCATAATCGCCATAACCGTCAAGGTCCTTGCCCTGGGAAAACCGACGTGTGGCCGCTTGATAGGCGCACAGGAACCCGCTGGCTACGGCAGGATTTATATTGTCAGACACATCCAAGCCGGGATAGAATAGAAACAGGCATGGCTCGCGAAAGATTATCATCAGATAGAGTTGTGTGTAGAGCGCGATGTGGGCCTTGCGAGCATGGCCCTTCGCGACCCTGTCAGTCTCACTGAGGGCGCCGTGTCCTGTCAAATGCGCTCCGACCCAGTAGGACTATCGATAGGCCCAGAGCACAAGGAGGTGATAATGGATTACAAGAAGTTCATTGATGAGCAAATCGCCGATATCAAGGAGAAAGTCGGCAAGGAAAAGGCCGTCAATGCGGTCAGTGGCGGGGTGGATAGCTCCGTCACCACTATCCTGGGACATCGCGCTCTCGGCGACAAGCTCAAAACTGTCTTCATCGACAATGCTCTTATGCGCCAGGGCGAACCCCAGCGAGTAGTCGATATGTTCGCTTCGTTGGGTGTTCCCGTCGAATTGGTCGATGCACAGGAGGAGTTTCTATCCCCTCTTGCAGGCCTGACCGACCCGGAAGAGAAACGACAGGCGATTACTGATACGTTCTATTCCAAGGTTTTCAGCCGAATTGTAAAGCAATCGGGCGCAAAATTCCTACTGCACGGTACGATTCTGACAGATATCGAAGAAACGGTTGCGGGTATCAAGCGCCAACACAACATTCTTGCTCAACTCGGCATCGATCCACAGCAGGCTTACGGCTACAGCGTCATCGAGCCACTGAAAACACTGCGAAAAGACGATGTCCGCGAAGTAGCTAAGGCCCTTGGTTTGCCGGCCAAGGTTTATCAGCGTATTCCTTTCCCCGGTCCCGCGTTGGCTACCCGGATCGTCGGAGAAGTGACGCGAGAGAAGCTCGACACCGTGCGCAAGGCCACAGCTATTGTAGAGCAAGAACTGTGTGACAGCGGGGCGTTTCAATATTTGGCTGTCTTGCTGAACGACCGCGCAACAGGTATAAGGAACAACAAGCGCGAATTCGGCCAGATCATTGTCGTTCGCTGCATCGAAAGCACCGATGCCCGCACCGCAACCGCCACCGAGCTTTCCTGGGATAAACTCCACCGCGTATGCGAACGGATGACAGCCGAAATCCCCGATGTGAGCCGTTCTCTATACGACTTAACGCCCAAACCGCCTGCGACAATCGAATATATTTGAACAAAATGTAGGAGGTCGTCCTCATGTGTCATTTGATCTTGGTTCTGATCCTGCTTATTTGCGGCAGCGCCTTCGCGGATGACTTCGTTCCGTTTGTTATTCCTGCCAAGCCGAATGAGGACTCCCCAATTACAGCACCGCGCATGGAGCCGATCAACACGGATTCCAAGCGGTTGGCGGCAGACTCGGGGCATTTTCACCAAGGTGGCAATCGTGTGCGCCTCTGGGGCGTGAATCTGTCCTTCGGAGCAAACTTTCCAAAACACCAGGATACAAAGCATATCGCCGCACGCATGGCGGCAGCCGGTGTCAATGCCGTGCGCTGTCACCACATGGACACGGCTCGCTGGCCGCGCGGAATATGGAATGCTACGGATGGCAAGACAATTTCAGCCGAGGCGCTCGATAGACTCGATTATTTCATTGACCAGCTCGCACGCCGTGGAATATGCGTCAACATCAATCTGCACGTCGGCCGAGAACATAGTGAGTATTTGGATTTGCCGGAAACGAACCGACAATATGACAAAATCTCCAACATTTTCACGCCTGCTCTGATTGATGCTCAAAAGGAATATGCGCGCAATTTGCTCACGCATGTGAATCGCTATCGCAATGTTCGCTACGCCGATGATCCTGCTGTAGCTATCGTAGAAATCACGAACGAGAACAGCTTTTTCATGTGGGCAAGTGAAAATACGCTGCGAACACTGCCGCCGTATTATGCGAACATTTTACAGGGCAAGTTCAACGCATGGCTCAAGCACCGATACGGCTCGGATAAAAAGCTGCGCCAAGCGTGGGCACAAGGCGCTCAGCCGCTCGGCGAGAACATGCTGCGCAACAGCAAGCTCCATCTTCCCGCCGGCCAAAGCACACCTCCAGGCTGGCAACTGGAGCGACATTCCAGCGCCGGCGCTTCGGCGTCGCACTGCCGATTCCAGTCCAGGCAGGCTCTGCGCATCGAGATCGAGCGAACAACCGACACCGACTGGCACCTCCAATTCAACCAGCGCGGCCTCTCTTTGAAACAGGGACAGTACTACACGGTGCTGTTCGACGCGGCACGCGACAGGCCTCGCACAATCCGCTGTAGTGTAAGCCAGGCTCATGAACCTTGGGCCGACTTGGGGCTCTCACAGCAAGCCGAGCCGACCGGTAGCTGGCAGGAATTTCGCTACACCTTTGTTGCAAAGAGCAGCGATGATAACGCGCGGCTAAGCTTCACCTTGGGCGGCAGCGATGTCCCGGTATATCTGGCCAATGTCCAGTTGCGGCCCGGCGGCCCCATGGGATTACAGGAAGATGAATCGATGCAAGCAGGAAGCGTTGCGCTCTTTGCCGACAGCGAAACAATGGCCCGTACACTCGACCGAATGCGATTTCTGGCAGAGACGGAAAAGACCTACTTTGACGATATGCGCAACTTCATAAGGAATGAACTTGGCTCTAAGGCGCTCGTCACCGGGACGATTGTTTTTGGCCTGCTCGGACTCTATGCCCAGAGTGATATGGACTTCATTGATGCTCATGCATATTGGCAGCACCCTCGCTTTCCCGGCCGGCCCTGGGACCGAGGCAATTGGCTTGTCAATCAAAAGCCGATGACCGATTATCCCGGCGAGGCGACGCTCTTTCGCCTGGCTGCCGAGCGTCTGGACGGCAAACCGTTTACCGTCAGCGAATATAACCACCCCGCGCCGTTGGACTCGCAAGCCGCTTGTGTTCCCATGATTGCGTCCTTCGGCGCCGCGCAAAACTGGGACGGGATCTGGCTCTATACGTATTCGCATAGCTCTGATGAGTGGGACCGAGAACATTTGAATAGCTTCTTTGATATTGATACCAACCCCGCCAAATGGGGCTTTGTACGGGCCGGAAGCGCAATATTCCGCGACTCCGGGACCACGAGATTCTCCAGCTTTCGCATCGCACCTCTAAAGGACTATGAATGCGTTGGGTTGGCTGGTCCTTCAGATACGCTCAGATTGCTGGCGAAGTTGCATATAAGATACGGCCGTGATATGTTTGGTGTTGTCTCGCAGTGGAATAGGCTTGCCCGCGAACGTATATTGCAAAACCAATTAGGTGTGTCGCTCAGCGGCGGATTCTTTAGCCATCGAGATGTCACTAGGGATTATGCTGAGCTAGTTCCCAATTTGCACTGGTCTACCAAGGATGGCAAGGGATTCTATGCAGCAGTTTGGCCAGATGCCTCGGTCTATACCGGCCATGCCGAAAGATTCGAGGAAGGCTCCGATGGACAGATCTCTATTGCCGAGCCCGAGTTTGCTGCGGTGACAGTAACTGCACTGGACAAAGAACCTGTAATTGTAAGTGACAAATTACTGCTTGTTGCCTGTGGCCGCTGCGAGAATACCGGCATGGAATTCTCCAGGGATCGGCAGACGGTGGGGCGCAACTGGGGCGGACCGCCGGTACAGATCGAGGCCGTTACGGGGACTGTGGCTCTGCCGCAAGGACAATGGAAATGCGAGGCGCTCGGCCCGGATGCAATGCCGAAGCAGGAAGTGCCGGTCGTTGACGGAGCCGCCAAGCTCTCGCCCAAATACAGAACCATGTGGTATCTGTTTACACGGTAGAGAAGATGATTATGCCCAAAGCTCATAAGATTGCATTTGTCGTTGTTCTTCTGTCCATTGGCGGCACAACGTTCGCATTCAACGGACATATTGTCATCGAGGGACCATTGGAGTTGACTATCGGCGACATCGCTGATGTCACCGAGTTCGACAAGCCACAACCGGTGCAAGTCACCCTAAAGAACGCAGGGACTTCATCTCTGAAGGTCGGATTGAAGATGACTCACCTGGTCGACGAATGGTATTCGGTGGGCCAGGCGGAGACAAACGTCCCTGTCGCGCCCGGCGAGCAGGCCGGGGCGACCTTCCGGATAGCGGCACGAGAAGGGGCGTGTTCCGCGCTGTATCCTGTTCATGTCTATGCTCGTTTCCAGCACCAAGGTCGTGACTTGACAGCGCATGCCGTTCAGATATTGCAGTCGAATTTCGAGCGGGTGACTCGCGCTTCAGATGAGCCTGTGGACCTACCCGCGAACGTCGTTCCGGCAAATGGTACTTTGCCGTTGTGGACGCTGCAGACGCACCGCGCGGCGTGGCGCTATTATGACAAGCCGTTGGTTTATATGCCGGTTGGCTGGACAGGCTCGTCGGTTGAGTCGTCGGCGAATTTCTCCACCGGGCAGGTCACGCGCGACACCACGAAACACGCTATCATCATGCATCCACCGTGGAAGCCCGGCGGCGGCACGATTTTCGCAGAATATCGGCTCAAACTGCCCGATGTCACGCCCATCGAGCTGCACTTTGCCAACGCGATACGCGACCACACGGCTGAAGAACCTCCCAGCGACGGCGTGACGTTCCGCGTGTGGGTGGACAAGCACAAGCTCTTTGAGCACTACACCGACAGCAAGCGATGGGTGGATGAACAGGTTGATCTGAGCAAGTTCGCCGGCCGAAAAATACTCTTGCAACTGGAAAGCCATCCCGGGCCAAAGCGTAACACCACCTGCGACTCATCCTATTGGGGCGAGCCGACAGTCGTGTCCGGGACACCGCCGGTTCCGCATAGCGAAGCGCAGCGCGAGCGGCTTCGTGAACGGGCCAGGAACATGGTCGCGTCGCAAGAAAAACGCGGCGACGATGCTTTTGCGTTCACTCTGGACGGTGATTACACAGCGGCAATTATCCTGGGCAAAGCGGGCCTGGCGGATTCCGCAATTGCTTTCGGCCGCGGCAAGCGCTGTGTAGTGTTTGACGGCCTGGGCATGTCTGTGTTGGGGCATAACCTCGCGGCGAGCTATTCTCCCGTCGTCGTGCGAAAGATCGTGACAGAAAAAGATCGCTTACGCGGAAAGGTCGTCGTCAAGCACCGTCTTGTCATTGGAGATGATCACTTTGACTTGACCGCAAATATCTGCAAGGACAAGGGCGGTTTGCGAATAAGCCTTGAGTGCCCTAAGCGTATTACCGACATGAGTCTGGCAAATGCCGATCAGAAAGCGTCCCGGGTCTATTATGGCCACGGCTACTGCATCGTTGAGCCGGAAGCATTTCGAGCAGGCTTCGGCGGACACAATCTATCGACAAGTCATGTTGGCTTTGATTTCGACAAGGGCATCTCGCTCCTAATCGCCTGTGACCATCCGCCGGATTATCTGGAGGTAAATCCGAGTCAGCGAATGTATTCGCTTCACACGCATCTCGATGCCACGATGACATTTGTGCCGAGCACCGAGGGTGCGTTTGACTGCGCCAGGAAGTATCGGCCACTGTACGACAAAGAAGCTGCGCCGGGCTTTCGGCGAAAAGCCGGTCGATTCGTCTTCGATATTTGGGGAGGCCGGTACGCCGACATAGCCGAGACGATGAAGCGGATGGTCAATTACGGCCTGACCGATTCGCTACTTACGGTGCACGTGTGGCAGCGGTGGGGATACGATTATCGTTTGCCCGACATTTATCCGCCCCAGCCGCAGCTCGGGACGATTGAAGACATGCGGCAAATCGCCGAGGTGTGCGCCGAGCATGACATTCCGTGGGGGCTGCACGATAATTACATCGACTTCTACCCCGATGCCAAGGACTACAGCTACGACCACATCTGCTTTACCGAGCAAGGCGAGCCTGTGAAGGCCTGGATCAACAGGGGCCGCCAGGCCCAGAGCTACCGCTGGCGGCCGGACCACATCATGCCTTTTGTCAAACGCAATCTAAAGCTCATTAAGCCCAACCTCAAGCCGACGCATTATTTCATCGACGTCTTCACATCCCTGCCTTGCTTTGACTATTACGACAAACAGGGTGACTTTCACTCCATGCTCGAGACCCGCAAGTGCTGGGGTGAGGCGTTCGCCTGGATACGGGACTATCTGGGCGCAAACGCCCCTATGACTTCTGAGGCGGGACACGACCAGCTCATCGGCTATCTGGATGGCTCCGACTGTCAGCACCTACGGCTGACGCCGGATGGAGGCCGCTTCTGCATTAGAATTCCCTGCCGGGACTGGGAAAGAGTTCCCTGGTATGACGCGGTGCTGCACGATAAGTTCAGCCTGCACGGTGTCGGCTATTCGGGCCGCTACCAGGGCGGGCGTTCGCGGCGGGAGCACGGAATCGAGAGCGACGACTATATCAGCGCTGAAATTCTCGAAGGCCATGCGTTGATGATTGATAGGGGCGGGTTCGGCCGTGGTGCGGTCCGCAAGTATTGGCTGGCGCAGGATTTCATCCGCAGCATTGCTCTTGACCGTATCGAAGATATACAGTTTGTTGACGGCGACATTCATAGGCAAGTGATAAGGTGGCAGTCTGGGGCTGAAGTCCATGTCAATCGCGGTGACAAAGACTGGAGCGTGGCGGGCAAGATATTGCCTCAGTACGGCTACTTTGCCAAGAATGGGCCGCTTGAGTCAACCATTGAGAGAATTGACGGAACCATCGTGGAACAGTCACGTGGACCATCGTCTTTGTACGTCAACGCCCGCGGCTACAGCCCGGATGGGACTTTGGCAATTCAACCCATTGCCGACAAGGTCGCATACCTTGGCGGCCGAAGATTCAAATTGATGGTCAATTGGAACGCGGGACACCCGGCACCCAAAGACCTGCAAGTCTTCATCCACTTCAACAGCGAGAAATCCGACCGACGTGACAAGATTGCATTTCAAAGTGGCGGCCAGCCGGCGCCGGGCACCAGCAAGTGGGAGGGTGACATTGTGACCGGCGAGAATTGGGTCGTTGAGATTCCGAAGCATCTTGGGGCGGGCCAATATAGCATCTTGGCAGGGCTTTGGGACCCGTCCAACGGTAAGCGCTATCCGCTGCTCGGGCAGGACGATGGCAGCCTGGGCTACCATGTTGGCAAATTGATGGTTGAAGGGACAGCTTCGCGTGTGACGCATATTCGCCTCGTCAAGGACAAGCCAAAGCCACGGCCTGCTCCGCGATGGAACGTCGAGCAAATGCCCGTCGACTTCGGCCCCATTATGACACCGGGCGCGGTACGCTGCGATTTGAAGAAAAACATGATTATTGTGACGCCGTTGCCGGATGCCGCTGCCTTTACTATCGCAATAGATGTTGGCAAACTAACGAGCGCGGGCGAAGCAAAGGTTCGCTCCATTGTTGCAGTTGACGAGAACGGTCGAGAGATTCGCACCGTTGGTTTTGTCACCAACGGAGATGTCGTAGAACTGCATACGCGCAAAAACGAGTTCGCATATCATGTTTTCCTGAATAGCCTATCCGCGCTTACAGAATAATGGACGCTCTTTTTCTGGGACTCATGTGAAGTCCTACTATGAATATGTTCCTTGAAAGGCCAGACTCATGAGAGATATCTTCCGCCCTCTGTTTGCGGCAACTACTTTTGGTCTGCTTCTGGCAGGGATTATTGTATCCCATCCTGAACAAAAGGCCGTAGCTTCGTCCGATTCGTCCGAATCGGCAACAGTCAAGCCGCTGGTCCTTTTCGATTTCGATGATGATTTTGATGTGAGTACTGTCATGACCAGCGACGCAAACATTTGTTGGTCTGACGACGGTATGCTGCGGATTGAAACAGGCCACACTGAGCCATGGCCCGGGATCACACTCAAAGCGCCGCAAGAAAAATGGGATTTGTCTTCGTATCAGCACGTAGCGGTCGATGTCGAGAACGTCGGCGGTGACGCGGTCGCCATCCACTGCCGCGTCGATAATCCAGGAGCTGATGGCGCAGATAATTGCGTGACCGAGAGCATCAAGCTGGAGCCCAAAACCAAGGGCACACTCAAGGTCAAGATATTTCCCGTTCCGTGGCGGCTATCCGCACCGCTGGAGTTGGTCGGTATGCGCGGGGCACCGGTGCACAAGGGCAGAATCGACCCAGCTAATGTCACGCAGTTGCTGTTGTTCGTCAATCGACCGGATCGAGACCATATCTTTGCGATCGATAACGTACGCGCAGCCGGACATGTGGAGGTGCTGGATGCTAAGACTTTCCTGCCTCTCATTGATGAGTTCGGCCAGTATATTCACAAGGACTGGCCCGGCAAGACCCACTCGGTGGAGGAACTGATCGCTCACGGCAGGGCGGAGGAGAAGGACCTTGCTGCCCATCCAGGACCCGACGACCGGAACCAATACGGGGGCTGGTTAGGCGGCCCGGCGCTCGAGGCTACAGGTTTTTTCCATGTGCAGACGCACAAAGACAAGTGGTGGCTGATAGACCCGAACGGACGGCTCTTCTGGTCGCACGGCGTCGACTGCGTCCGTAGTGCGAATCCCACGCCAATCACCGACCGCGAACAGTATTTTCGAGATTTACCGGAACCTGATTCGCCGTTTGCGCAGTTCTACGGCAGCGGTAGTTGGGCACCGCACGGATACTATAAGGACCACAGCCCGTATAAGACGTACGATTCCAGTCAGGCAAATTTCTTGCGCAAATATGGGCGAAGCTGGCAACAGAATTTCGCCGAGATTACTCACCGACGCCTCAGGAGCTGGGGCCTTAATACTATTGCCAACTGGTCACAGGCTGACATCTACCTGATGCGAAAGACGCCGTATGTTGGCACGATCAGCTTTCATGCCCGCAGGCTGGAAGGCTCGAAGGGATACTGGGGCAAATTCTATGATGTTTTTGATCCCGATTTCCGCCAGGTATTGCGCAAGCGCATGGCGGCTGAGAAAGAGACTTCCGCCGGCGACCCGTGGTGCATCGGCTACTTTGTCAACAATGAATTGGCCTGGGGTGACGAAGTGTCCCTCGCCGTAGCGACACTGATCTCACCGGCCGATCAGCCCGCCAAGACAGTCTTCGTCAAAGAGCTACAGGCTAAGTACCAGACTATAGACAAACTCAACGATGCCTGGGCAATGCAATACGCTTCGTGGAAAGCCCTGCTGCAGAGCGAGCAGGCCCCGGATAAGAAAAGAGCCTGGAAAGACCTGACCGCGTTCTACACAAAGACCGCAGAGACATATTTCAAGACGGTGCGCGAGGAAGTCAAGAGAATCGCTCCCAACCAACTGTACATGGGCTGCCGCTTTGCATGGGTGAACGACCGAGCAGTGCGTGCCGCTGCAAAGTTCTGCGACGTTGTCAGTTTCAATCGCTACAGCTACAGCGTTGAAGACTTACGGCTTCCAAGCGGCATCGACAAGCCCGTCATCATCGGCGAGTTTCACTTCGGAGCGTTGGATCGCGGCATGTTTCATACAGGGCTACGACCGACGGACAGCCAGCAAGACCGTGCCGCGAAGTACAAAGAGTACGTCCGCGGTGCGCTGCGAAACCCGCATATCATCGGCACACACTGGTTTCAATACAAAGACCAGCCTACAACGGGCCGGGCAGATGGGGAAAACTATCAGATCGGCTTCATAGACATCTGTGACAGGCCGTATCCAGAGACAATACAAGCCTGCCGTGAGGTGGGATACGACATGTATCAATATCGGCTAAACACCGAGTAGCGTATCTGAGAGACAACTTAAACATATACCTTCGACGCTTCCGGTCCTACGGATTCGCCCGGCCGGGGGATGGAGCGGAGGCCGTCCAGTTGGTGACATCGTTGCCGTAGTCCAGAGGCTCGATCCGGGACAGCGAAGAACCGCCGCCGTCGGCTGTACTCGGCCACAAATCGATGCCGCCGGGACAATCCTCCGGATGCAAGCCGTCACTGTAGCTGACCCTATCCACACGAATATAATACTGTGTCCCTAAGCCATCCACGTCGCCCGGCATACCAAGCTCGACCTTCTCGCCGCCGTTACGCAACTGCCCTACGTATGGGCCAAGAACCGCTACATCAGCGGGCACAGATGTATAGCGGGCGGCAAAAGCATCTACATCCTTGACCACTAAGACATAGCCGTAAGCCGGAATAGTCACTATCGGGTCGGATGGAAAAGTAAACTCGATCCCATCGGTAAACTTCCACGGCTCAAACTTGTCATACCGATACAGAGCCACGGGCGCGCCAGTGAT
>Ga0180433_10000661_pt1 | contig 58819 bp, 51 predicted proteins | sample SS_ome_8_FD_132980 | JGI IMG/M metagenome (GOLD analysis project Ga0180433, IMG submission 132980) | Hypersaline lake sediment archaeal communities from the Salton Sea, California, USA - SS_1_D_1 metaG | ecosystem: Environmental > Aquatic > Non-marine Saline and Alkaline > Hypersaline >... | reverse complement strand
TTTGTCGAAAACGAGCCATGATATCCATCCACTCGTTTTGTCCGTTTCTGGTCTTCGGTCTTCCCATACTCCAAAAACCAAAGTTGCTCCGTTCATGTTTTCCGTGAGATTCCACCACTTTTTAAAATTTTGACCATGGAAACCCCGGTCACCACCCGGCAAAAAATTTTTTTCCCGCCGTTTTTCTCATCTCGGTCATGTGACGCGTTAGACACACGGGACCACTAAAACCACCCATCGACCCAGTATCCTGAGTCGTTTGACGATAAGTCATTTTTTCACGGTGCCGGTCGCCATCACCCACCCCCGTGCCGAGGTCAATCTTTTTGGCGGGAAAATTCAAATTTTCAAAAAAAAATCTCAGTTTCACGTCTTTGTCTGATCGCATGAAGAACGTCGTGCGTACTCGGTCACACTGGGAACAAACAAATATAATGTAACGCGAGTCGCTTCTCAGAGTTTTTTGTTAATTTTTTATCACCTGATGGAAAAGCTTGACGAAGAAGTAAACGTTAAAGAGAGTGCAGATAGCCACTCAGCAGAGCCTCAAGTAGAGACTGTCACCGATGCCATGGATCAGATGTCTCTCGAGTCTACTGCGACAGGTGATACTGACACCATGGACAAGGTCAAGGGAAAAGAAGACGAAGATGAAGAGGAAGAAGGAGACGAGATCCATTTCACAGACAAAGATGTTCTCATTAACATTGTTGATCTCTCCAAGGACTATGGACCCCAACAACGCGGAGTTACTTCCAAGAAGGAATTCAACATGTCTGATGCCATTCAATCGGAAGTGGCATTGATTTGGGTGACATACAAGGTACTTGATCAAAGTGCTGCTGCTGATGCTGCTGAAAACAATAAGACACCTGCAACACCACCACCAAAGACGGAGAAACTCAACGCTTTCTTCATGCAAGATGGCAAGAACAAATTTCACGTTCTCCCTACGCCACTGGAAGAAGTCAGTGGTGGACTCTTGATTGCACTCACTACACTTATGATTCTGCACGAAGAATCCAAATGTGATCTCATGATCTCCGATAGTGAGTGGGCCCTCTTTGGCAGCTGGGATCCCAAGTACGTTCCTGCAGCAGAGGCTTACACGTGGGCGAGAAAGCTGTACGGTGAGCAATTTTCTCAGGAACAGACAGACAAATGGACTATGGAACGGTTTGGTTTGATGTACGCCGTAGTGCAAACAAATGCCTTCATTGCATACAGTCCCATCTCTGTGCACGCATATGGCGCGGGCATGTTCCCAGGGGCAGCGTTCTTCAATCACTCATGTAAACCCAATGCCATTGCTGTCGTGCGTCCCGGGAAATTGGTCATACAAGCAGTGGATCACATAAAGGAGGGAGAAGAGATCACCATTGCCTACAAAGAGTTGCCTGTGGATCTTCTCAGCATATCTATGGTCCGTGTTATCCATCGGACACTGGGTCTTGGTGAGCTGGGTTGCAAGTGTACCATGTGCCAACAAGTGGAACAACAAGAGGCAGCAGAGATTGAAGCAGCAGGCGGAGACCCGGAGAAGGACGAGCGTATCATGGAGGGACAGTTAGAACGTGTCTGGACAGAAGAAACCAGTGCACGATTACAACTGGACGATCAATTGATGGCATACGTGAATTCATTGATCAAGGGCCCCTTGGATAGATTGGGAGCGGCGGCTGCACATGCACTACGAGATCGTTATGCCCACTTCCTGTTGTACGACGCGAACGATCCGGATCACGGGCGCACAAATAAGAGTTACTGCGCGGACTTGGCATTTGTTTTGAGTGACATCTATTGTTCAACAACGATTCACATTCGGGGACAAAACCCAGATGTGTACCTGTGGTGGGCAGATGTGTTTTTGCGCTCTATTTTGTGTAGCTCAGTGAACATGCCCAAGACATTGACTCAAGCATACTTGGCCAAATGTTATGCATCCATTATGGCCTGTCAACATCGAAAAGAGACAGAACGCGAGGCATACATGTCAGATATCAGTTCTTTCTTGGGAAATTGGGTCTCTCTGAGAGCACTCCACAAGACGATATTTGCCACGACAGCGTATCTGATGCTCCCTTGTAAGGCGTATGCAGTATTTGGGGAGTTGTGTATCAAACTGGCGCCACAAATACGGGAAATGGAAAGAGATCTTGCTCAGGCGGATCTTGCAGAGGTCGAGACCAATGTGCCAGAGGAGGGAGATGAAGACAACGACATACAGGAGAGAGAACACAACAACAACGAAGATCAAACCGTTGTCACAGAGACCACAACGACGCAGGAAATAGGGGAAGAGGCAAAAAGTGATCCCGTCGCCGCCGTGATGAAGGAAGAGGAGGTGACAAACGGGATACATGAGTTATCAATAAAGTAAAAAAATACTCGGATCAAACAATGAGGGCTGTGTTTGATGATCGGTGTAAATCACGGCATTGCCACAATTTAACCTGTAAAACACCACCCAAGAACTATCCATCATCTCTACCATACTGTAATGAGTACACGGGAGAGAGAGAGCGTAAAATAAAACATTTAATGTAACACATGGCATCAGATGAGGCTAAACGTGCCTGTGATGCGGTACAAAAACACTTTGCCGAATACCCTGACGAAGTGGAGATGCGCAAGCTCTTTGGACGGTATTACCACGATTCTAAGGATGATCGAACGTATGTCCAAACATGGTGCGAGGAGCACGGTTACGTTATAACTGTTGATATAAGGACACCAAAACTCTGGCACATACTGACCATTGTAAAGAAATCTGCTATAAGGCCGTCCCTGACACTTGACGAGTTTTTCAAGCGACACGGAGATTTCTTCAGACGTGGCGCTGACAAGGAAGAAATAAAAAACGAAAAATAACCAATGCACAAACTTCCATCCCGTGATGAATCAAGAATCCCCTAGCGATGCAGAACACACCAATGACACCGAAGAAGGAGGAGGATCACCCAGAGCACTACTCATGCACGATAACAACAACAACACTAACACAGAACCACGCTGGTCTCTGAAGCACATGTTCTCTTGTTTTGATTCCTTTCTTGAAAACTTTAGGGAACTCAAACGTAGCCCTCGTTATTTAATCGTTCTCTATGTGATCTCATTCATGGACTCTTTGGCGTACTTTGCATTCAGCTATGCCCTCATCATGCACTTGGGTGTTGAGATGGGCCTCCCTGACAGTCTTGCAGGGATCTTCTATGGCATCTTCGGGGTGTGTATTTCCGTTTCCACACTGATCCTTGGCTTTGTGGCAGACTCCATGGGTCCTCGCAATGCCATGTGTGTCAGTGCTGCTCTCTCCTTTGTCGCGCGTCTGGCAATGGCTTACGCGGTGCTGGGTCACGCGACTTGGCTCAGTGCTACTCTACTGTTTGCCGTCATCGCACCCTCCATGGCACTGATGGCGCCGACAATCCCTACTGCAATCAAACGTTACACCACCAAACGCACCATTACCATTGGCACTTCCATCTTTTATGGCATCATGAATGGTGCTGCATTCTTAGCGACACCCATCATTGATGTGTTGCGGATCAACAATCATGGCAATGTGATGTTGTTGCCACCGTATGCACTGTTGATTGCATTGACAGGGATACTGCACATTCCTATTTTCTTTGCAGCACTGTTTGGTATCAAGGATATTGACTTGAAGGAGGACTACACACTGGGCCCTGTGGCGGTAAAGGCACCCAACCGGACATTTATGGAACGCGTGAAGGACATGACAAAGAATCGTGATTTCTGGAGAGCTGTGGTCATTGTGATCTGTCAGATTGGTGTCAAAAGTAGTTTCCGTTATTTTGATGCACTGTATTTGCCCTATGTAATGCGAGCGTACCAAGATGCCAAGACGTTTCCCTACATGTCATTGCTGGCTCTGAATCCCATCATTGTCATTGCTACCACTGTTACGGGTGCCATTACAATGTTCACGGATCTATTTCATCCCGTGACGTCTATGATTATCGGTGCGTTTATTGGAGGAGTGGCTCCACTCTGGATGGCTATTGGTCCGTTTGTGTGGAACATTCTCTTCTATGTCATTTTCACCTCCGTTGGGGAAGTCATCTGGTCACCGGTGTCTTATTCATTCTTGATCTCACTGACCAGTGATGGAGAGGAGGGTGCGTGGATGGCACTGGCTGGAATGCCCATGTTCTTGGCCAAAATGCTCACAGGAACACTAACGGGGACACTAATGGCAGCCTTCTGTCCCAACCCGGGAACACTGTGCAAGATGCCACCCATACCCAACGTGGATGGACCAAGAGGGATGTCACCCACGCGATTCTCGCAAGAAACGGATTGTGTGTACGTCAACGGGACACTGGCAGAAACCCCCGCGCCAGCTCCTCCGCAATTGTGGGGAGACATACATCAATGCTATTCACTGGGGATTTGGGGAATCATCGGAGCCACCACGAGCACATCATTCATTGCATTATTGGTGGTGAGACGATACATTTCAAACGCGGGACGTGAGGACATTACGGAACTCGTTGAGTTGGACGAGTTTAACGGAGAAGAAGACGCTGGAGACGGAGACGGAATGAATACGCAAAACATAATTGATGATTTTTGAGAGAGAGGCGTGTTACTGCTGGCGGTGATGATGATGAATATAAAATAAAAGTGTGTAGTGTAGTCAATATGTCCACACAGAGCAATCCTTTGGTAAAGGTCGGAGAGTACGCAAGAAGTGATGGTACCAAGGTCCATGAGCATGAAAGACAGCTTCCCGGTGGCGGTGGTGCAAAGACTACTGGAGGGGGAGAGCAAGAACCCGAACAAAAGAAAGTGAAGCAGGACACTCCTTCGCAACCAACTCAACAACAAGGACACGTACCCGTCACCGTGACAGAGTTTCTGCAGATGGATCTGAGGGAGATGCAACAGGCAGCAATCAGTGCCCACACGCGGGATGATCCCAAAAAGGCTGCTATGGTACTGCAAGACGCTGAACAACAAGGAGACGCTGCTCCGGCCATGGACAAGAAAGCACTGCAACAAATTGCGCAGAAGCCTCCTCCCATTGAAGAGGGCGATAAACAGCCGAACTCAGCAGCAGAGGGACAACAGCAAGAGCAGCAACAGGAGGAACCAGCGAAGCCCGGACTCAATGAGTTTGTATCCATACTGAAGCAAGAGTATGAACGCAGTCCCGGAAATGATGCACTGAGAGCACTCATTGGACACGCTGAAAAGGGACGCTATCGACACGGAGGGCAATTTGGTATGGAGTGTATTATACCGCATATGCATGGGGCAGGACAGTTCACTCTGGCACAACGCGTCAAAGCATGTGAATTTGATTTGGAAAGAGATTAAAAAGCAAAAAATCTTTTTTTTATTTTGTGTACACGCTCCATCCTGCTCACTCCCAATTCTTCCAGTCATCGTTCTCCTCAGTATCCTCGTTGTTGTTGTTGTTCCTGCCACCACCAAGGATGTTAGAGGTAAACGTGTTGATGAAACCCCAAGTGGATGCACTTGTATTCTCTGTCTCATTCACTTCTGTTCCTGTTTCCGTTTCTTCCGCTACCTCTTTCTCTCCAATAGGAGCAACAACAATGGCAGTATCTCTCCATGGATAACTGATGTCGACAATGGCATCATCTACACGTTGCCCAGAGAGAATGCCCGCAAAAATCTTGGCCAGTGATCCCCATCGATGCAGAAGAGTGGTGATCTCAAATATTGAGTAACCCTTCACTGAAAACAATCCGGGCTCTTCGCTTTCCAAGCTTATTCCACGAGACAGCGTGTCCTTGGTCGTCGATGTAGAATAATCATCGTTGAACATAGTTACAGACACAATGAACCCAATGTTCTTTAGCACTTCAAATGGCACTATCTTTTCAAATGTACCGTGACCCAGTTTCAAAATGGCCTCATCCCCGAGTCTCTCGAGTAAGCGTATTCCCAGTTGTGGGCCACCATCAAAGTCATTGACAAATCGCTCCTGTCCCAGTCTTCTCAAAACCAGATCATACGCTTTCAATATCTGTCGCAACACTCTGTTAATTGCTCTCTCATCCAATCCAATGACAGACGACGTGTCTTGTCCCTTCTCAAGTGCACCAAAGATGACCAATTTGGTATTCGTTTCAGCTTTGGCAAGGCTGACATTCGCGCGATACATTGCCGATGCAGTACGTTTCTCGAGATCTGTATGAGGTACCAAAAAGGCACTCTCGTCAATGGACACATCTTGTTGTCTCAATCCAATTGACTCTATGTCGTCTTCTTCTTCACCCTGTTTCATGATGGAATCGTCGATGAACTTTATCTTTGTCTTTGTTTTGTCGTGATCCAAGAACGAACTATAAATAGTAATTGGGTCTTCTGTGTTGAGCCGTTTCTTCAACGTTTTGGATGTGCCATCCATCTGTTTGAGAATATCCTTCACGGACTCCAATTGCATCAACTTTGCAGCAGATTCTCGTACTTTCTGTGGGATTTCATCGTCAGTCAGCGCAAGAAACAACAACAAGAATTTGCTCAGGTACTGCGCGGCAATCCGCAACTTCTGTTTGAATGGTTCATTCGCTTTGCGGATATCCGATTCGAATACAGCAATTCCATCCTCGAGACTTTTTATCTGTTCATCGGTTTCCGGACTTTGTTCTTCTTGCATCAATTTGTCCATCGTGGCACGCGTCACGTTTAACTGTTTTGACAATTCTTTGATATTCCTGTCTTGCAAAAAGATCAGAAAAGTGGGATTATCCACCCGAAGTTCCTCGCCGTACTCTTCATCCAAGGTGAATCCCTGTGAATAGTACAAGCGTTTCCATCTAGTAATAATGTTTCCATACTGTTGTCCCGTAATTGGCACTGCCACCCCCGTCAAGAGCGCAGGAGAGAATTTGATACTGTCATCCGTTTGCTTTGCGATGCGAAAGTTATCATTTCTCAATGCCAGATACTCAAGCAAAACGTAGATTTGGGATTGATGCATGAATGACTGTGATTCGCCGTGACGCAATAACGCATTGATCTGGGCATTATTGACATTGAGTTTTCGAATTACATCCGGGAGGTGACCAGTGATAAGAGACATGATTGCCACAAGAAGTTCGTTCATATTGTCGAAATTGAACTCACCGTCTACAGACCATAATGGCCCTACCGCTGTCCCATCCTCATGCTGAACAGTTATGTCCTCATTGACGATCTTTGGCAGCTGTTGGGCATAATATGCCAGTGCAGCACGCTCCTTCTCCGAAAATCTGCCTTTGGGTGCACCTTTTGATCTAGTAAATCCATGGATTCCAATCACTTTATCCTCCTTTCCTGGGAAAAATGGAGATTCCGGTGTTTCGGCTTCGGGTTTGGGTATTGGTTTCGCAGGCGTCACTGTCTCCGTTTTCACTCCTGGCTCTGGTTTCACAGGCGTCACCGATTCTTTGGGCTCTACCTTGACTTCTGGTTCTTCCTCTTCCTCTTCCTTCTCCTTCTTCACCTCAACTTCTGGCGGGGGCGTTACCGGTTTAGCCGGAGTAGTCTTGACTGGTACTTTCTTCTTCTTTGGTTTCACTGTGATCGGTGTTGTAGGGACATCCGCGGCTTCCTCCTCTTGGTTCTTCTTGATTTGTTGTCGAATCTTCTCCTCGATGATCCTCAACTGGAACACATTGAGCTCATCGGTGTTGTATATTGTCTCGTATTCAGCTCGTTTCTTGTCAAACTCGTCAGACGCATCAGGTAGATCCTCCGTGGCCCATTCTTCCACAGATTCCAATCGGGTCTTGGCCAAATTATCCTGTATTGCTCTATCCTCTGCGTTTGCCAATCCTTTCATAGCATCACTGAGATCTTTAAACAGCGCCTGTGCGGCAGCATAGAGTTGCTTGTTCCTAGCGAGTGCCGGGTCTTCTTGAAATTTGCGCAAATCAAACGTCTTTTGCACTCCTGGTCCACCGATACTCATCATGGGATTATCAAACGCCACACTCGCTGGGTCCATGGCTTCGATCGTCGTCACCAGAGTATCGGCTTCCTCAATGCGCTCCAAGATTGCAATGTAACTAGCAAATTTGCCCTTATCTGTGGTGAGCGCCTTGCCCACAGCAATGTTTGCTGCAGCTGTGACATCTAGCAATTGTTGTCCCCATACATCATCATCAATGACAAACGCAGGTGATTTCATCTGTGCGTTCACATAGTCATTGAATTTGCGAGTAGACTCGATCACCTTGATTGCATTCCCAATGAAATCCTTTGTGAATTGCTGTGTTACTTTGTTTTGTTGTGTCTCGAGTCTCACTTTGCGTTGTTGGAGTACATTAGATGAGAGTTTGTCCAGTGCGAGAACTTTCTGCTTGATGGTAGGTTCAACTTTCACAGGGGCGACCTTTTTGAGGGGAGCCTTCTTGGGTGCAGGTGCTGGTCCGGGTTGAGCAGGCGGTGGTGCTACGACAACGGCAGGTTGCTTTGTGCCTGGTGAAGGCTGTGTGCCCTTCTTCACTGGTTGCTTCACGACAGGGGCTTTCTTGGGGGCCTTTGCTTTGGCAACACTTGGTGGCAATGCCATTGGTGGTGGTGTCATCATGCTTGGTTGCAGAGGTCTCTTTGCTGGCCGTCCTGCCAATGCGTTCATCACTTCATCTGTGAACATGGGGCAACCCTTTGACGCAGGTGGGGTGTTGAGTTCTTCGCGCTCACTGAGGAAATCCAAGTACGACTTGTTGGCAGTGTCCACTGGAATGTCTTCGGGCTTATCATACATATCCTCAATACGAACCAGTTCTCTGTCAATGTATCGAATCCAATCAGCAGGTGTCTGTGGCACCTCTCCCATGGAACGTCCCATGCATCGATAGCGATTGTACTCTGCCACCAGTGTGTACACAATGACCAGTCCGTTTAACATGTGCGCTGGAAGAGAGAGGATGACATCACGCGCGGTGACTTGATTTCGAGCAAAACCAATGACCGCATCAGTAAATGCCACTGTGATGAGTGGAGAGATTTGTTTGGCCACTTGTGAAATGCGTGTATGTAATTTGTCATAGAAATCCATGTTGATCCATGCAGTACCCCTTCTGATGGAAAGATAGAACAAATCAGCCAAGTCGCTTTTCACACTTGCTTCTGCTTGATCAGGTAGTTGTCCAGCATTTGTATATTTCCCAAACAAACTGCCACCCACATCATACGGCCGGAAACGCTTTCGGTCTCCAATCTTGTACGACTTACTCTTTGTGGTTGCGCGATCATAGACATCAAAGAAACACCCCGGGTCATTGAGAGGTGCGTTACAACATACATAATGACCATTGTAGATTCCTGCATCATTGACTGGATCACGATCTGTTCCAACATCAGGACGCCCCGTTTGCACAAGTGCTTTGGACACACCGCGCCCACTGGCTGGATCATTCTGCAATACAGGCCTCACGATGACACGTTTCTCACCATTTGCCCCAGTGATGGGATCATCTCCCACAGTGAGAATGACACGCTTCATACGCAAACGTTGATTCACATCACTTCCAAAGCAATCTGGTCCAAGTTCTGGCAAGATACCCGTGCGCCCATCCACTGCAGAAGTGGTGTCCTTCCAAAAGTCTGCCAAGAATTTAAAGTCATCTCTATTATCGAGACCATATGCTGCCACTGCCCGAGGTCGAGACAGTGTTGCCTGGAGTGATGTCAGCAGAGCCTGTGTACCGTGATACCCAAGTGCCAATACACCCAAGAAAGGAGTGTCGCGTCTCTCACGCAGCGTTGCACCAAGACCACGGTCAGTATTGACTAATTTGGCCACGAGTTCACTCTTGTACACATCCAATTTCTTCTCCACTCTGCGCAAGTACGCCTGTAGATTAACGTTATTCTCCAGTGACATTGCATCATAGTTGATTCCCGCAACAAACTCTGCCAGCTCAATGATGCGACTCTTCATCAGCGTCGCAAAGGCCTCCAAGTCTGCATCCTCGTCAGTGAGTTCATTAAAGAGTACATAGAGTGATTCATCCTGCACACGACCCGGGAAGTGCTGATTCAACAGTGCATAGACATTGGTCACTTTCTCTCTAAAGTTATCCTTTCCCGTTTTGGGATCAACATTGCGTCTCGTGACATGAGAATGCCAGCGAGCTTCACCAAAGTGCCTACTTTCCCATTCAATGAGTTCCTTGTCTCGTTTGATGACATCAGCAATGGGTGCCAGTGTCGCATCAAGGCGGACTGGAGCAGCTTCTCGCAAAATCTGTTGCTCTGTGCGCAGGTCATAAAATGTTTCTTGACCCTCTGACACAGCTAGTGTCGACATTTTCTGCTGCGATAAATTATATATGACTTGTCCAAGCGCGTGCTGCTTAAATAGAGATCTAGATAATTTATCTAGATCGTAATTTTTTGAGAGAAGGGGGTGTTTCCCTGTTCCAGTGGTTGGTTATTTTTATTTAGCGCTCTCTTACACCCCATAGACTCGAGAGAGAGATGCAACACAAGGAAAGGCGGACGAGCAAGACCAAAGAGTTTTTCAAACGTTTTTCAAAGGGATCTGATATTAGTGATAAGGACAAAGCATTGCAGCAGCAGCAGCAACGACGTAAATCCAACGTACCACCCATTGACTTGAATTCCATAAAACACAAAGCAAAAGCGGCAGGGATGAGTGGATCTCTGGACAAAGTATTGGAAGACATTGATGAAACTTCCCTAACTCCCCCTTCGGGTGCCCCACTGTCATCACCCGAGACTGAGTTGTCCACGCTCACTTATCGCGAGTCTTCTTTTAGTCCCAGTACATACACTGCAAGCAGTGGTGGTGGCACAGGGAGTGCTGATCGCAAATCACGACTGTACCCATGTTCCCTGCTTGAATTTTCTGAGGATAACCACAACGTCATCGTCATCGGGCCAAATGCATTCAATGACAACAACGCCGAGGTTATCCGACATCCTGTGGGGACCATTGCTGCCGAGGAGGAGGAAAAGAGGAAAAAGAAAGGAAAATCGCGCTCCAAAAAGAAACTCACTTCTCCCAAGACATCTCCGGTATCACTGAGTGCGGCATTGCAATACACTCCCATGACACTCTCCTTGAAGCCAGAAAAACCAGTGCCATCCATTGAGAACACCAAGGAGAAAGTGAAGGAGATCAATGCACGGCTCAAGAGGGGACCCAGTGGCGCTGATAAGCAAGGATTCCTGTACATGTACAAGATCGATGGTGATGCCAATCCTCTGTATCGCAAGATTGGGTGTACATCTCGCCTGCCAGATAGACGACTAAAGGAGTGGCCACACTCAGTCAAGGTCAAGTCATGGCCGGTGAAACGACACAAGTTTGCCGAGATACTATCGTTTTGGTTGTTGCACCGTGTCCGGGTGCATCGATATGTGATGAACAAGACAGCGGATGACAAGTTGGTACTGATCAGTGTGAATGCCCATACCAAATTGCAGATACAAGACGTGACATGGAGTAGTTATAAGAGTGTGGGTGAACCCATTGTATTTGCCGGGAAGACACGCCACATTGAATGGTTCTTGTGTGACGAGAAGACGTTGATTTATGTGATTGAGGCGGTGGTGAAGGATGTCAATTTTCACTGGGCAGATGAGCCATGGGATAAGATGTTTGAAGGAATGAATAAAAAGTAAAGTATTGTTTTATTTTCGCCCCTTCGCAGTGTCGTGGCGGAAGGCAAAGTGTTTGAGTATTGCCACGTATCGCGTGTGTTCTGGATTCTGTTCACAGAATTGGGTTGTCATTGTACCCGGGTCAATAACGGTCTTAATGTCGCGCCATGGACTGTGGACAATGGTCTCCTCTAGAAATAACGGAGTGCAACGGAACCCGGGTCGAGAGGAGGCGTCCCAATAAAACGTCACTCCCGGGTGCATCCTGAACTCTCTTGCAATATGTTTACCCTCGTTGCCCGCGTCGTCGTTGACGTAAATGATTACATTGTGTCTTGGATATCTATCAATGACCTGGTGAATAGCACTTTTTTGGTCAAGAAACGAACAAATGCCTTCCACCACCAAGAATTCCTTGACGTGAAACGTATTTGTTTCAGTATTTGCATATCCCACGCAAATATCAAGTGTGCTCACACGGGTTCCTAGAGACGGGTCAATCAGGATGTGGACATTCTCCCTCGTCCTCATATTTTGTCCTTGGCGTGGAACCAGATCCATTTTCAGTTTCTTGACCCCATTACTCCCCGCGTCCGAGCGAAAAGACAGTTTGGCCTTGTACTCCTTGACAATGTCACATCCAAACTCAGCAATATCACTGTTGAGATTACGCTCAATGTACTGTCGTGTGTAAAATAGCTCCCTATCAGATAAAACATCCCCGGGTAGCCAATTCACTGTGTTTCCCGCGTCTGGATCCCGGGTGACACTACATTCATAGAATGGGACGACTCCCGTAGCCAGATGTCGCTTTCGTTTACCCCCAATGCGCTCGAATTCATCGTCGTCTTCTGTCCATACCCCAGAGCCATCGTACCACATAATGAGCATTTTCCCAGCATTATGTTTTTCATTCGTCGACATATCCTGCATGCATACATCTTGTATGAGGGATCTATGAAGAGCCGTCAAGTCCGGATATCGGCGGAACCCAGGTAAAGCGTCTCTGTCAGCATAACGCTCCAATGCCCAAGAGTAACACTGCTTACAGCAATTGTAAGGAATAATGTCGTGATTCACTATGTCTCTACTAGGAACTAGTATCCCACACTTTCCCCAGCATTTAACCATGTTCTCGTCCCCATATGTCTTCCAGTTGGCACATTCCGCCAGGAATCGCTCAAAGTGCACGTAATTGTTCGATTTCCAAGGCGCGTGTGACATATTGACACCAAGGCGATGTACACGAGCAGGTATATCTAGGACGTTACCGTATCTACCAAAGAATCTGGTGAGACAACAATGAGAGTCATCCGTGTTCTCGTAATTGACAAAGTTCTGCCGAATGGCTTTGCATGACGCAATGAATCTGAAGAACGACAGGTCGTCCAAATAGCCAAACAAATACACCAACACGTTGTCCACGCGAAGGACACTCAGTAATGTCAGAGTCATTGAGTGAGATTTATTCCACTTTATTGTGGGGGTTTTCTTTTTCTTCTTCCTCGTGCTCTTTTGCCACGTTATCATCGCCGCCACCGCCTTCATAATTGACACTGCCCGGATCAATCTCAACGGTAGTTTTAATCCTCACGGGGCGCCTTGGACCATTCCAAAACACAAAGAATCTACAACAACAATTGCACACGATGAGCTCCACAATGAGTAACAGCCCCAGAACCCAAGTGAAACACAAAAACACAGACCATGCGGTCATCAACAGTGCTGCCTGGACACCTGTGATGATCAGCTGTGCGATTGAAAAGACCACCTGAAACATCACCGTTAACCACACGCGGATACTTTTGGTGTCTACTTTGGCTATTGCATACGCTAGACACCCGCCACTGAATAACATACAATAGAATGGCATGAACAACCAAGCCAAAATGGCGCAAAGATCTTTCCTCAGATACTCAAGTTGTGTTCTGTAAGGTTTAGGACGACACGGTGGCCATGTGTCATTATATACAATGACATTCTTGAGGATCTGCTGGGCTAACTCTGGCGGTAATTTTGCAAACTCTGACTCTGGGCGATATTTGCGAATGCATAGCAACGTCAGCACTGCGCGCGATTCGTTACGCCGGAGTGATTTTTGTATTTTCCAAGGACTGGTCTTTGGTTTAGGTGCGTCCACGAGACGAAACATTTTGGGTTTTAGATACCGTCGGTGAGGTGGGAACCACATGGTGCGTTTTGATCCGTTTATCAACACAAGTTTTGTATTGTATAGGGGATAAAGTGAGCATCCGACATCGTTTGTCGAGTGCGAGAGAGAGAGAGAGATGAATGATCGAGTGTCAAGATTCCGTCGGGCTAGGGATATGCAACAAGAAGCAAATCAATTGCCCGCGTACATTGCAAGGCCACCTCCTGCTCCATATGAGGCAGCATATGGATATGAGCAACAGCGACCATATCCCCCTCCTCCTGCTACGAGATACAACCAACCACCTCCGCCACAACAGTACAGAGAAATGCCACCGCCATCACGTACTCGACCTACGTATGACACCAGAGTGATGCAGCCTCCTCCTCCACAGCCACCAGTGACTCGCGAACAGACATACCACGATTACCGCCCGACTCCTCGTCGTTCTCATCCAACAGCGACGTCTTGGACTAATAGAACTGCCTCTGAATCATATCGGGAAGAAGGAGAGGGTAATGTGTTTGACAATGATGTCGCAAGCTCCACATTCTCTTCACCCCATTCTGTACCCGCATCACGGCCCCCGCCTCTGGCGCCATCGCCAATGCCATCGAGAGTGGCCGCGAGTTACTTGGTAGAGAAACAACGTCCGTCTCCTGCTCCCACTCGCACTCCCGTCAATGACATGGGCAGTGAATCAGCAATGCCTCAACTGGGAGCAGAGCCAACGCAACCAGCACCACAATCCAATGACAATGGTTTCAACACTGCGCACATAAAGATCGATCGCAAGAAACGTTCCAGAGATGAGACAGAGGGCGACATGGAGGAAGCGGCAATGCACCAAGCGCCACCGCACAGAGTGCTGATGACTGAAGATCAGAAAGAACACATGTGGAAGCTCGAGATGGCAAAACGCAACAAACGCACTCCAGATGACGTTGATAGAGAGTTACACGCTCAGTGGAAGGATGTACACGGGCTCAAAGTGGAAGAAATGAAAGACTTGGATCGTCTTGTGGGCAGTCAGCGTTTCAAGCCTGTCGAGTCAACAGTGACACGGCTCAACTACATGATCCAAACGTACAAGGAAGAACAGAATGCTAGCACACGAGACATTGCGTCAGCGTTCTACAAAAGTGGCATGAAGTATGTTTGGTTCACACCACAGAGGACACTCTTCTACGGTTCTGAGAAGATGTACTTGGAGAGTCATCGCGCGAACAGTGCAGCAGACGTCATTAATCGTTTACCTGATGATGATCAACCCATTCCACCTACCTCCAGAACAGAAAATCGACTGACACGCACTGTGTCTCGTAAGTGAAAGAAGAGAGAGAGAGAAAACAAATAAACCCCCACGCAAGATAAATTTTTCCTCTCAAAAAGAGAGAAAGAGAGCAAATGTCCACGAAAAAGGCAAAAGGCGATGGCTTGGTGCAGTATGCTTGTGCTGTGATCAATGTCGGCAGTACATGTGCTCCAGTATCGTGTGCATTGGCTACGTGTTGCAATGGTGGATTCCACACCGTTTACATTGTTGATCAGGTCAATGGCCAAGAGTATTATGACAAGCTGCCAGAGGTGAAGCAATGCACAGAAAAGGGGATCTCTGTCCAAGTCAGTCCCATTATTGATGGGGATTTGGATGTGTTGTATGGGTGCATGACCAATGACATCATGTTTGTCACCGTGCCACCTGATTTTTGGACAGACCGTGACACAGTGCATCGTCTGGTGAAGCACGCCAAAACAAAAAAGAACGTACCCAATGGTCCTCGTAGATTTGCCTTTGCCCCTGCTTACACGGCACCTTGCACCATCTGGACTCCGTTTCTGTTGATCTTGCATATGTTCATGTGTGCTGTGTCTTGGAGTTATCGTAATCGTTATTACAGAGACACGTACATGGTGGCCACGCTGATTGACCAGCGAATTTCAAAGGCGTGGCGTGGGAATGAACTCAAAGAAACCGTCGTGGTTGATGTCCCATCTGAGGAAGCAGGACACAGAGACAAGGATCCTTACATGTGTGCCGTTAAAGCCCAAGTTATTACTCCAGACAAAGAATCAGGAGTGGAAACACTATTCAATGCCGTTTACAGAGAGCGATTCAGTATGTGGGTGTGGATCGTACTGGTGTTGTATCTGTATGTGTTGATGTACAACCCTCTGCCATTGATATTTAACCCTGTTGCAGAAATTGGGCGACTGACAAAGCACCACAATGGACTCATTGCACTGTGGATCATTCACGCATTGATTACTCTTTATTATTGGGTCAGAGACTTCAACGTAGAGTATTCGTATTTGTTCATACCATTCTTGCCCATGCTTATGCCATTGTTTTTCCTCTTTGTGGTTATTGCAAAGATCTTCTGGCGGGGTGGCAGATCACGTAGATACCGCAAACGACCCAAGTTTGAGTTTCCAGAATTCACACCATTCGGGGATGACGGCGGCGGTGCCAATCAAAACAAGACGACCTCTCCAAAGTCAGTGCCCTTGACAAAATCCAAATCATCGTCGTCGTCATCATCACAGCAACCCCAGTCCACTTCTGAGGGAGAAAAGAGTAGAGATGACCGCGATGACACTGAAAATAAATAATCTTTTGTAGACGCAGGCAATGGCTTATTCTCAAACAGTGGTACTCTTTGTCTCACTGATTCCTTTACATCATCCTTATTCACACAACTTGTCTTACCATGCACCTCTTCCTCGTGGCGCCACAGATCAGATGCTCTACAAAAATACAAGCACGGATTCGCGTACTTACACAACTCACAACGCCACAGTCGCCCGTGTTCATTTTTATGTACATCCTGCAAATGCTTAAACAAATCGTCAATGCCAGTCTGTCCGCAATACGCCACCGGGCACTCACTCGTATCTGGTGGTGCGTGATGCCGTAACCAGTGCTTTTTCACGTTGTATAATCGGGAGCACTCCTTCTCACAAACCATACAGGAGTAATTTGTATGCACTGGTTTGCGTTTCTTGCTCTTGTTGTTACATTCGTCGTCGTCGTCGTCATTGTCATTCGCCCCGCCACCATTGTCCTCATTTACCCGTATTCGCTTCATTATGTACACGTATCGTACATCAAAACGCACACAATCACACTCCCGCACACACACACACAAAATTAACGAGTGCGAGGAAAAAAACCCAAAAAGTGTCTCTCTTGCGTCTGTGCCGAGGTATCGTCTTTGGATAAACACGTCGTTTGTTTTGTATTTGTAAACCTCAAACACAAAATTTAGTTGTGTAAATTTTCTGTCAGAAAAAAGCGGATCGGAAATCCCGAAGTTGAAAACTCCCTCACACCAGAGAAAGATGGAAATGCCGTCCAATGTTGCACAACCCCTATTTGAAGGCAGTAGCAGTAGCGGTAATGGAAAGGCCAGTAATGCTCTTTTGAAATTTTTGGCACAACATTACCAACTGAACAATGCCAATGATTTGATTTATTTTGATCCTCTTGCGTTTGATGGTCTTAAGTCCTTCACCAGAGCACGTGAGCGTATCAAGACGATCCCCGTAGAGTTTGAAGGATCTGCAGCCGGCTTTGATTCCATTGCCGGGAAGTATCCTGTCAGAATGACGATAGCACAGATGTTGGATGGGAACATCAAGTCACTCCTTCCACGTCCCCAAAAAGCCAAAGACCGTGATCAAGGAGTGGTACCCGGTATGTACAACATCGATGAGGTCTACATCAACTCCATCTTACTGGCTAGTCCATTGAATACGATGCCATTCGGGGTAGCCGTATGCACCAATGGTGTCCCAAAATCATATGAGAATGAACGCAGGCAACAAATCAAAGATCTGGAGAAACAACTCGATATACCAGCTGGCGTAGACACAGACAAGACTGCGCATATTCCTCCCAGTCCGCCCGGATCGAAACCCGATACACGCCCCATTAAGCTTCTCAATGAGGTTGTCAACGGGTATCACGCCAAGGAGGTGACCAAGACATTTGGAGGGATCACGTACAAACACATGTGGAAGGGCCTCATTCCATTGGAACCCAAATTGGCAATGCAGTTGGGTCTGTCAGCACCTCCAGCCAATCATGAACCCAACGATCCGCCCCCGGGATGTGAGAGAGAACACAACTCATGGGTTATTGTCCCCATCAAACATGTGCTGGGTCAAATTGCTAATCTGACAGCATCCAGTATCACCAAGTTTGATTACTGTGTTTATCAGTTGCTCCTGCCAAACAATGCAAAGATTCCGTTCTTGTTGATGGATATGTGGACGATGCGCAGGTATGCAGACAGTACAATGGAGCATGCACTGGTGAAAGTGCAAGTGGATCGAACCTCTCTGCCGCAGCTGTACATTGAGTTGAAGCCACTGGCAACGGGTTCTTGGGTCAATGGGTGTATGTCAGGACAACATTATCACGTGGGCAAAGTGTCGTTCAATTTGATCGTGTCATACGTTATGTTTCCCAAGGGCTTCAAAGATGACCCAAGACTGGTGTGCGCACTCTCAGATGCATTCCCCAGATTGTCAGTGGAGATGCGCGATAAGCTGGACACAACGGATAGAACACAGTTGAAAATAGACGCAGCACAAGCAAAAGAAGAAGAACAGTCACAGAAACCATCGCGACAGAAGAAAGTGACAATACGTCAAGATGATGACGGTGGCGGTGGAGGAGCGATGGATACAGGCGGTGACGACGATGACACAGGCATCGGAAACACTGATTGGGGAACGTTCTGAGAGAGAGAGAGGGCGTGCAAAAATAAAAGAGAGTGGACTTTACCCCCGATCCGGTTTTAATTTTTTTAAATTACCAAAGGGGTCCACGTGCGTGAATCAAACATCGCTGATCAAAGTGAAATGGCATCTCCTGCTGACAACGACAAAAAGAAAAACCGTGAGGTGACACTCTGCAACGTGGACTACGATGACAATGGCAACATGGTGACGCAGACTGCCAAGATTACCATTGACGGAGACATGACTCTCAAGGATTGTTTTGAACAAGCGTTTGACAATGACAGCAACCACACGCACAAGAAACACAAGACAAAGAAGAAGAAGCGTGAGCGTGAGTTCTTTGTAGAGCTGAAGGCAAATTCTGAGGATGAGGTACGCGCATTGCTCAGCGGCAAGAAGGGGGCGAAGCTCCTGCCTCTCTTGAAAGTGGGTGAGGACGGATGCATTAAAGTCATAGAAGGCTCTCCGTGAGTGTTATTTTTAAGTGTTTTTAAAACCCGATCCTGAAAAAAAAAGAGGGAAAAAAATGATTCCAAAGGGTCGCAACCCAGCAAAAGACGCCCTTCTTACGGGCGAGGAGAAGTTTGCTTTGGGTAAGAGCATCCATGTGATGGGAGAGAGTAACACCACGTCGCTTTGTTATGTCGATATACCCGAGAGAGACGGGAGCATTTTTTGTGATGATGTGATACAAGACGCATGTCGATGGCTGCACACGTATGAGATACTGCCAGATGTCAATCCCAAGACAATGGCACTGCGTAATACACGGGGGGAAATTATCGACAAACATTCTCTTGTTCGAGGAGGGGAGACTGTGCATCTTTGTTCTGTCAAAGGTACCACTGCGTCACAGAATCATCAACATCAACACACACACCATCACCACCACCACAACAACAACAACGCTCCGCCACCCATGACACTGGTCATGTACACGAGTCCAATGAGAAAAGAGATATTCATGGAGGCACCCTTTGAACGCCATGACACAGAAACCATTCGAACCTGGGCCTGTCAGCAGGTAGAGGCGCGTCTTGAAGATCACGTGATCATCGAGGAGAGTGATAGTGGACTGCTGACACTGGTAAAGATCAGTGATGGAAACAAGCACCCACTGCCGTTTTTACGACCGCCTGTTTATGGCAGCAGTGGTCTGCCAGACCTCGATAAGATCGATGTGTGCAGTCCGTTTGCCAAGTCTTACACCACCAACACACGTGATGTCAATGCGGGAAGGAAAGCCATGCATCACAATTTACAGGAAGAGCGGCACAAGAAGCAAAAGTATTCAGTGTCAACCACTACGACACCTCCCATATCATCATCTGTATCGACGACATTGCACGTTCCTCTTAATTATTCCTATGCCAATGTGAAATTGCCATGGGGACCAACGGAGATGGTCATTATGACTGACAAAGGGTTAAGTGCAGAGGAAACGATTTATTACGTGTGCAGACTCAAGGGACTGGAGCGTGATGATTACGAGCTACGGACAACTGATGGCAGACTGGTGACAGATGTTGTGTTCCCTGATTACACTGTGGTATTGGTGAAGGCGGAGCGATTTGAAGATGAGATTGACGGAGGAGGAGGAGGAGGACTACACAACAACAATGAATAAAAACGATACATCGTGTGTCTTTACTCTCTCTCTCTCTCTCTTATTTTCTGTATGTCATGGGCCCGAACGTCCACGATTTCAGCAGTGATCGTGTGCAGTCAAAATACACCAGTCTGTCAGCATCTATCCGCATCACGTGATCTGGGAATGCAATCCCCTTTCTCAGTTTCTCCCTAACGTTGTCCTTTGCCGTCTTCTTTGGTTTCTTTTTCTTTGTTTTCTGTGTCGTCGCGGTCATCTCCCAGATATTCTCGTCCGTGTCAATGGTCGTGACGTGTTCCATTGTACATGGATCAAAGACATTGATGATGCCACTGTGTGCAAGTGCGGCGACCATGTCACCACCTTCTTGTATGTCCTTGATGGAACTGAGTCCCGTGTCAAACGTGGGGCCCTCTGTCAAAATCAGTTGTCTTTTGAGATTCTTGAGTTTGTCTCGTTCCACGCGAGCGTCAATGGATCGAATGATGCCATCTTCCTTGAAACCAATGAGCATTCTGCATCTAGGCAAGGTGTCGTCGTCATCGTCGTTATTACTAGGGACAATACAGACACATGTGATGTCGTTTTCCACTGGAAATGTTGTTTCACAGAGAGCCACTGTTTCTGATTTCATGTCATATCCACACACAACAAAGTTTTCAGTTCCTTGGTTAACGCACCGGAATAACCAATTGCGTTTGGAATTGTAATCAGAGTATGTGACGACGTTGTTGATGTTGCCTCTATCCATCACGGGATTTCTGGAACACGCGTGACTTATTACAGGTGACCACACGTTAGATTTACCGTGTATATCATTGACGATGACAACGATGTTCAGCGGGAGTGATTCCATGGAACCATAATTATAATCACAATCATCGTCACGGGCCTTTTTGCGCATACTTATCATCGGTGTGGTCTTATGATTGGGAGAAAACTGGAAGATTCGATCCGACCACAAGAGATTCAGCGTCTTGTCAACGTCATCTCGCTGCAACACGCCAAGCATAAAGTCTTTGGTCAGAACGGCCACGTATTCATCACATGTATTCATTGCGATAATGGGAAATGAGTAAAGATCTGTAATGAAGTAATCTTGCTCTTCGTTGATGTCAAGCATCATGATGCCGTCAGTCCTGTGTTCGTTGTACATTATGCCAATACCGTCACTGCCAGCAAAGAATATCTTCTTCTCATCTGGCCCAGTGGCGAATTCCATAAATGCCCATGAAGGATCCAGTGTCGACACTGAGAATACATAGTGAATGGGTTCTGTATTTGCCGTCGCGTTGTTGTTGTTGTGGTCTTGTTCACCCTCCTCCTCCTCAATAAATCCAGTATCCGCGTCTTCCCCGGCATCGGTGTGATGTCTCCACTTCTTCTTGGTAAGCGCGCGCAGGTGCTCTTGTGTTTTATCTTTGTCAAATTCCATTACTTTTGCAAACATCTCTAGCTTCTGGTGGTCCATGCACGCGTTCACGATGTCTTCTTTCAAGTGATCAGGTAGATCGAGTAATACATCTTTGGTGCCACTCAGTTGGCAATTGCGACTTGAAACGACCTCACACAACAGGTCTTTAATGGAGAATGGTGTGTTGCGTGTACCACCGTCATTGACATCACAAGGGATCATGGACTCTTTCAATGAAATGATTTTTATTTTCCGGCTCTCTCTCTATCCATAGAACCCAGTCAGTGCGCCTGCCGCAAAAACAAAGACAAACGTCAGACTTAACGGGAGCAACGGTTTCTTGACCCTTTCCATTCTCTGTGACTCCAGATGTATGAAGTAATAACTCAGTCCCAGCAGTACCCCGCCACTGACACCGAGAATGAGCTGAAACAACCAGAACTCATACGCTGCCACGATAATCGTTGGCGAGACAAAGTCATACGCAGCGAGTGTACTCAGTCCGACAGTGATGGTGAAATTTAGCATGTACAGTACGTACCACTTGGTCTTGACGACGGCATGGATGAGTGCGGTGCTTACAATGATGGATTCCAGTAGTTTAGAGACAAAGAACGCCGCCACTTGCACTCCAGTGGGCTCTGCATTTGGATTGTACTTGAGCACCAGTCCATCAAAGCCACTCTGGAACACAATGACCAAGTACGTGGCCACTGCTATGAACTTCCTAGGACCAGCGTATGACACGGATTTGTTGATTTCGTCCGCAAACTCTTCTACATCGTTGCTGGTCATCATTGCATACTCTGCTGTTTCATTGCGCGTGTTGAGTAGCAGATCATCGTCATCTCGGATCTTTAACAGATCCACGTGGACCGATAGCACGATCCATGCGATGAATGCCATGGCAAATCCACCCATACCAAAGCGATAGTCCACATCAAGCATAATGTTTCGAATCACGTGGAACACGGCAATGGAAGAGAGAGCAGCACTATTGGCCATGAACCAGATCCGCATGCGGTTGGTCATGGTGTCATTGGAATCACGATGGCGATCACGCTTCCAGATGACATAGCCAATGATACCAACGATTACGGGGATCGCGGCACTGAAGGGTAGCACAACACGTTCTGCAAAATTGAGAATGGAGACCGTTGCCATGCTCTGTTGACTCCTTTAGCGATATAAATTTCAAATGACAATACGTATTTGAGAACTTCTCATCTGAGTTTTATCACGTGCGCACATTAGACAAAGGGGGGAGAAATGGAACGGCCCGCGGCTAGGCGAAAGGGTCTATCTACACAAGAACTGACGGATCAAGCCAATGCACTGCGAACAGCATATCGTGCAAAATCACTCCTCTTCAGTTATGGACTGGTGCAGAGTAGAGATATCTTCCAGAAGATCTGGTTGGACTACCTCTCCGAGAAAAAGTTTGATTTTGAGACCACCATGGAGATGTTCAAACCACAACAGAACGTAGAACCGTACATATTGGGTGATTTGTCCACCTTCTTGTCCATGAACAACGCCATCTGGAAGAAATGGTTCTTTCGGGAATTCCCTCGCTTCGCTGGAGATCTTGGTATGGCCGCTGACCCTGAAAATGCCCAAGTTCCTCGCTGGGTCACATACAGTATGCGCAACATCGACAACGAGACAGCACACCCCGATGACCCACTCTTTGACAAAGTCCCTTGGCGCGTGTTTTACATGTGGTGTCGCATGTTCCGCCGTTTCTGTGCAAAGTACGCTGTTACCATGTATCTGAGATTGTATTTTATGGATCAACGAGACCAAGCAAGAAGGAACGAAAATGACCCAATAAGAGCAGGACTTAGGGTAGGCCGGATTTATGATAAAGAACGATACGCATTTGAAACTGCTCAAATTGCGGGTAGATTCGATCAGAGTGTCGCCTTGCGTTTGCGGGGAAAGGATAGGCCATCTGAAATTTTCTCAGTGGAATTCTTGGTGCATCAAATGCTCGGTATGGTCCATTCACCGGACTTGGAAGATGACAGTCGAAATGCCAGTTCATCTGTTGTGTTTTTATTGTGGCTGGTGTACAAAAACTACACACTGCAAGTCTTTCTCGGGATGGTAAAACAGGACAAGTCATTTGTCGAAAGAATCCAGCAATCCCTAGAGGACGAGTACACGTACAACTTCAACGTGAAACATGTGCGCTGTTTTATGTATTGGTATGTCAACAGAATGATCCGCACGGGGCAATTTGACAAATACCCCGAGCAGGGAGGCCCCGATCCAAAGGCATTACAAGTGGAGATTCGATACGGAGAGGACGTGAAGTATGTTAAATCGTTTAGGGAGATGGCCACTGAAACAGGTTGCGTGACCAAGGAAAACACTTGGCCCATGTTGGAGAATTTACCACTTGCACCGAGGCGATTCACCAAGGAAGACATAGCGCGTGGTGCTGGTGGGGGAGTGGTGTTCCTTGGCGACGATGTGCTCTCTGGGGTGTCCGGTGACGACGATGATGACGACGACTTCTATGAAATTGGAGAGGATGTCTCAGTACCAGATGGCACACTGGGATTCCTAGAGCCTGATCTTGAGTTCATTGAAGGGCGACACAGAAAGGGGAGACGACGACGGGGCCGATCCAGTAAGTGCGGAGGTACAAGTCGAGCAAAATGGCTACACATGGCACATGAAGGCACAGTCAAGGGCCACGCTGTAACGGGTGCTCAGAGAAGATTTTTCTTTCATTGTGCCTGTGGCGGGAAAAAATAAGAGGCAATAAATGTACGCAACCATTTTATATTGCATGTCATGATTACGCATTTGCGGTAGAATGAGCGTGTGCACGTGTCTCTCTAAAAACGCAAACCCGCGAAAAAAAGATGGCACACAGAAGAGGAGGAAGTGCATTCAGTGCTACTGGGGGATACAAAGATACTGGTGCCCCTGGGATTACCGTCCCATCGTCACAAGGCACGGGACCAAATTCACCTTTGATCCCCAACCCGGAACCCATCGGTATCAGAACACCCGATGAAGCAGAACGTCATGCTAATGTGACTCGTTACTGGACCATTGCCCATACGGTGGTCCTCATTCTACTCATTGGCGCGGTGATTGCTGCTCTCGTTTTGGCAGCACGTGCCTATCAATATCGTATCGGCGATGATTCGCTGACGAATTCCGTTCAATCCAAAGTGGCAGAGGTCCTTGTTGCTGGCGCTGGACTCGATATTTGCACAGGATCACATGTCTCTGCCAGTGGACAAGTGATGACTGCGACGCATTGTTTTCAGACGCCCGGGATATGTGACTTTGACACAGTAACACCAGAGCATCCACTGAACGACGGAGAGTATTTGATTGAAGTGATGGGAGTCAACGGAACCACCGAAAAGTGGACATTCTACACTCAAGTTCTTGGCTGGTCTGGTGTCACAGATGTTATGGTACTGCAAGCGTTGCCGTTGACCATTGCCCGAGGCGGTGTCATTACCATTGTCAGTCAGGATTGCTTCCGATTTGGATACAGTGGTAAGATGAACCGCGGAGAAGAGATCCAAGCCATGGCATTTGACGAGGGATTCCTCAAGAAACTCGGTCACCGTGGACCCGTTCAAGCACCGGGAAAGGATATTGGAGCAGATTTCTCCACATCCATTGAGCAGTTGTTCTATGATGGAAACAGTGGACCCGGATCATCGGGTGGAGGGGCCTTCAACAGAAATGGAAACTTGGTGTTGTCGCCACTCTCATGGGCATGGTATGATGGGGATCGCATTTTTGCGTCTTCGGGTACTTCCAGTGATGTATCTAGTCAAGTGGTCCGTCGCATCTTGGACCCAAACTTCCCACCAAATGGACCAAACAACAAGTACCTTGTGCCTACATTAGGTGTCGTTAAATTGAGACCCATTGGCGCAACATTTCTCTGGAACTGGGATGGCCCAGAGTATTTACCATGGATCGAGAACAAGGGCATCTGGTTCTCCTTCTTGTACACACAGAACTTCTTTGAGTTTCTCACGGACTACATATTCTCATGCGGTTACCCACCATACCAAGTGACTGCGCCATCCATTTTGGACGCTCCTCTGGACGTTACCATAGCAGGTCAGCCACCAGTAACATTTCCTGCAGTACCAGGTGATTGTCTCTTCTGTAGCACCATTGTCGTGCTGGAAGCGGTCGAGAGAACACTTGACCGCAATGACTGGGTTCCAGTGGGCGAAGATGCTGGATTGGGAACGGTATCTGGGGTAATTCTGGGAAGTGGTAAATGGGTAGGGGATGTTGTGCGTGTCCGTGTGCGTGCACTGGATCCATACCTGCCAGCAGATCCAACAGTTAACTGGGAGGCCATCTACCGCGTCACCCTGCAGGCCATTGACCCGTATTGGGATACTATTGACGCTAACAACATTGTGGCTCACGCTGCCAGTATTCACGTTAACATGACAACACCCGGTGGCGCGTCGTTGTACATTGAACCTGCCATCAAGTTGCCTGTGTCACTGAAGAAAACCCAAAAACCAGGAAACACATTCAAGAAAGGATTGCGTAGACGCAACGGATTCCCACGTACTACACAACAGAGCCCAATGTCTAGCGCGCTGAAGCCTATGGAACCAGGAACAGAAACACTGCCCACATTGCTGGAAACGTATCAGACATACTACAACACACAGAACCCAGCACGACAGGCCAAGTTTGCGCGCTACAAGGAGATGCAAGAGAAGTTCAAGCGAGAGAAGCAACAATCAAGAGAACACAGTCTAAGAACCATCTCCACAAAGAATAAGTTTGCCATGCGCAAACAGCACCCATTGCCATACATGATGAACAAGAATCCCAATCATCGGGCATGAGGTTTGATGTAGTCAGGAGGAGGAGTGTGTGTGCGTGTAAGTGCTGAAAGAAATAAAAGAAAAATTCAAATGTTTAATTCTCCACAACAACGTTTGCTGATGCTGCTTCTTCCTCTTCTATCTTCCGAAACGCCTCGTCTGCTTTTGTTTGAGCTAGTATTGTGGCTTCTCTGGCAATATCAGACTGCTGTAGTGCATCAATAACAAGTTTCTTGACTTCGCTCTGTTGTTCACCTTCTTCTCCCCAGGGGTTCTTCAGTTCTTCAACGTCGTCCTTGGCTCCATCGTTGTCTCGTTGGCGTTTCTTGTTGTTGTTGTTGGTGTCTTCTTGCTTCTCCTGTACTTCACCCTCTTCTGGTGCTGGTGCTGTTGCTGTTGGCTGAGCCTCTTGTTCGGCATGCTCTCTTTCCTCGGTCTCTGGGAGCTTTGGTGTTGGTGGGCGCTCACTGACCACGGCCTCTTGATTGACTTCTGCTTCTGACATCTACTTTGAACCCTTTAAATATTTAGTAAACAAGGAAATCCAGATCGGACAAAAGTGTCATTGCGAGGGGGAAATCCGATCTTAATTTTTTACAATGAAGAAGAGGACAAGGGTCCAGATGAAGGGGAGCGTGATCAATGACAGCGGTGAGGATAAATGCCCATGGTGTGACAGAGCATACAATGAGGCGATCTATCGCAAAATGACCATTGTCCCCTGTGGTGATTTTGGGTGCTTTTCGTGTTTGCGATCGCTGTTGGTGCCCGTGAAGCGTGAGGATGCACAAAAGCAGAAGATATGCAAAACATGTGATGGCGTCATTGAAAAGATGGAAGTAGCCGAGGAGGAGGAGGAAGAAGACGTGAAGAAGGTAGCAAAGGCATCAGAGGACGACGAGGAGCAAGAGGCCAAACGAGACAAGGAAGAAGAAGAAGACGTTGTGTTGTTCAGTGATGAAGATGACGATGATGATGGCGATAATGACGAAGAAGTCCTGCGCAAACTGCGCTCTGTGCGATTACCAGATGACAACATCGACTGGACGTGTGCCGTGTGTAGTTTTCTCTTTGATAACAAGAACTACATGCCCATGCGTGTTTCCAAGTGCAAACCCAGCCCAAGTAACATGATCACTGGCGCAACGCGAAGTGATGACGAAGAGGGTTGTGGTCACACAGTGTGTGAGCCGTGCTCCATCAAAACCAACGATGAATTTACCAAGGGTGATCAGCATTCTCGTAAGTGTATCTTCTGTCGCAGAGTTATCGCTGCGTTTGAAGTGAATCTGCCATTGCTTAAGAAAATTGTCGCATTTCTGGACGGTCAGTACGTTGCACTGGTACAACAGATTAATGAAGCCAATGCGGCGCTGAATCCAGTTGCTGACGCACAGAACGAGCTCAAGTCACAGATTGCTGAGCTCAAAGAGTCCAAGGAAAAATGGAAGATGGAGGCACAGGGTGCAGCAGGTGTCAAGATGGAATTGAACCGTGTCAAGAATGAGCGTGACATGTATGCCAATCGCGTCAGGGATAACGATACACTGCGAAAGGACAAGGATGATCTCATGAAGACCAATGGAATTTTGTATGACGAGTTGATCTCTGCGCGGCTGATGTGTGTTGCCTCTGGGGCGCTGGCGAAACACCAACTTGGGCTATCTATTCGAGGTGATGGTCCTGGTGGAAGCATACAGGGTGCAAACCCATATATCATTGTGCAAGTCAGCACGGGTACCAATACCAGTCCCGGCCCATCACTGGTGTATGGGAGGAAGAAGCGATCAATTGATCGCTACAAGGATGCCCAGCTGCGCAGGATTGATCAGTACAACATGGATGTCCAGAGAATTTTGTCAGACGATAAAACGGCCATTGTTGTACCCTCGGAGGAAGAGCTGTCGCGGTCCTATGTGAAGTCATTTGATGACAATCACATGATGGTCAAAACGGGAACGTGGCTCTTCCGGGCGATCATGGATCAGAATGCCGTGCCAGAGTCCGTGTTTGATGGCGGGCTCAATACGGACATTGTGGATCCTGATTCATTGTATCGACCCATTTCCAGTGAACAGTTTGTGCGAGCCATTGAATACTACAATGATTTCACCGCCAAACAGAAGCAGCGGGACAGATTGCTCAAAGAACATCGTGAGAAAGAAAAGACTAGGCAAGTGTCAGAGCAGCAACAGCAGCAACAGGAGCCAGTGATTTTTGATAATGATGTACGGTGTATCCAGTGTTTGTTACGTTATCATCCAGACACGCAACCAACCCATTGCAACGGATGTGGTTTTAAGAGATGCGACCAATGTCACGCGACCTCGTTTCATTATTGTACTGGAATGCATCCGAATATACACTGTCGCAAGGGGACATACGGAGAAGCATTGTTGCGCGTGAATTTACTATACGGGATGCCCGAGTTGATAATATGGGCGTACAGGGCATTTGCTTTGAAGAAATACCGTGATAAATGCGGCGCGTTGTGTAGTCCTATTGATGTGCTAGAATTCTTTTCTACGTTAGATCCAGCCGTGACAGCTGTTTGGAGTGGCAAAGTATCCGAGGGCATTGTCCAACAGATAGATCAAGAAATTGTCGATGCTCTTGTGGGAAACAATACACCAATAGTGAAATTTTGGTTGGGACCCTCACATGGTGCTGCGACGATGGCGCAACAAATCACTGGATTTGTTGAAAATTGGGTGTCTCCCCAAGAGCCATCCCTCGAAAAGTTCAGGGAGTTTTGTTATTCACACGTTGACGCATTGCTGAAACCTGTTGTTACTGTGTCGCCATCAACAACAGTAGTACAGAACAACAACAACAACAGCGTTGGTGACTTGTGCTTTGATTACGAGAATGGAACCATCTCTCGTGGCATACACAACGCCCATTTCTTTGGAGGACAGCCACCAGTGAGACGCCCTTCCTCCAGTATCATTGCGAATGGTGACCAAATCATGGGCAACAGTAACTGGAGAGGTGGATCCCGCGTGGAGGATCGTCGCAATGAACGAGCTGTCCAAGAGCAAATCAGATATCTTGAGCAAGGTTTGCCATGGGACTCTCCATCCTCATCCAATGCGAATGACAACAACAACGGCAATCCGATAGACGAGATATCCGTGACTAGGCATCCTCAGTACAATGGTCCGCCGATAATGTCCGCATCAACCACGACAACGCCATGGGCTACATGGGAGGATGCTGAGGCCATGTTTTCACCGCAGCGTGATAATGCCCGATTACGGCGTCCTCCTAGGAGCCTTGGACCACGTCATTCTGTTGGCCCATACCAAAACGATGGTCCCCAGATGACCGCTGGTATGGAACTCCCCGAGGAAGACGATGAGCTGTGAGCAATGGGAGAAAGAGAAAATAAAGCATCAACCAATTGTAGTCGAATTTATTATAACTCTTTGACACGGGGTGTATTTTGAACGAGGGGGGAAGAAAAGAATTGGAAATGCAATACGTCACCGACACAATACCGCTGTGCGATTACTGTGGAGATGCTGAATCCATTGGCGAATGTTCCTCGTGTCATTCAGCATCATGGTGCAGCCAAGAGTGCAAAAACGCTCACTGGCACGAAGGTCACAAGGAAGAATGTGAAATCTTAGGTGATCCATATCATCCAGTAAATCTGGAAGACAATGACGATGGGGATGTTCTCTTGGCAGCAATGGAACGCTGTCTTGCAGAAGCAGCAGATGACTATTTAATCAGCAATGAATTCGTGGATGCTGGTAATGCACTGGCTGATCAAATTGCGGCCTACGGTGCGGATGAAATCATCCCACCGCATATTGAGCAGCAGGCACTGGATTGGATCACTCTGCATATGGATGACGACATTGAACAAGAAGACATTGAACACTTGTTCCCGACAGATGGTCACTTGGTATCGTACATTGGCGGGATGCTAGTGGACACAGTGGAGATTCTGTCAGAACAGCCAGATTTGGATCTCTACAATGACTATGTGCAGCTGGAGCAGGAGTACGCCGAGTTGTATGAGGAGTATATGGCCAACGGGGAAGCACTGAATGACGAGTCAGTACAGAGAGCGTATGAGTTAATTACTGCCAAAAAGCTATCGCTTCCCAAGTTGAATCTGTCCAAGCTGAAGCTGCCCAAGGGAAAGTTGAAGAAACCCAACTTTTCCAAACTTAAACTGCCCAAGATGAAGAAGCTAAATCTATCCAAACTCAAGTTGCGCAAGAAGGGCTCTCGCAAGGCACGAATCACAAAGAAACCTCGAGCAGCAAAGCCCAAGCGATCACTGAAGCAATTGCTACAAAAGAGAAAGCGCTCTGGACCTAAGAAGACCAAGAAGACGACGGGCCGTAAGACTCCCGGTAAGTTGAAGCAGACATTGAAACAAAAGAAGGCAAGAGCCAAAGAATGGATCAAAAAGAAGAGGACTGCGGCAAAGAAGAAGAAACCCGCGAGAGAGAAGAAACCCACGAGAGAAAAGAAACCCGCCAGAGAGAAGAAACCCACGAGAGAAAAGAAACCCGCGAGAAAAAGGAAACCCGAAAAGGAAACACCAGAGGCCGCCCCTGCTGCTGCAACAGGAGGAGGAGGAGGTGAACCGAAACAGACACTGAGGGAAAAACGCAAAGAACGTGCACAGAAACGATGGAAGAAATTCAGAGAGACTGCTAAGAAAAAGTACACAAGAGGAAAGGAAAAACTTCAAGAATGGCGCGAGCAGAGAGCACAACAAAGAAAGGAAAATGAAGCCGCAGCTTCTGAAGAAAGAGGCGCTGCTGCAGCTGAGGAGGATGCTCCAGCAGAGCGACCTGTGCGAAGAAGAGCCAGAACACGGCCACAACGCGAGGAAGCGGAAGAAGAGGAAGAAGAAGAGGAGCAACCAGTGACACGGCGTCCTGCGCAAAGACGACAACAACAACAGCCAACAACACGAGTAGTGTATGTCAGACCCCCGCAACAGCAACAGCAGCCTCAGCCAAGGACGCAGGTCGTGTATGTACAACCACCTCCCCAGCCACAACCAAAGACACAGATTGTCTACGTACAGCCCCCACCACAACAACCTCCGTCATACGAGGAAGCGATGAGAGAAAAGGCACAACAAGAACAGCAGCAACAGCAGCAACAACAACAACAAAGTAGTACAATCCCAGAAGCACCTCAACCACCACCACCGGCAACTCTTCCTGCACCGCTTGCGAGTGAGAGAATGGATATTGCTGCAGAAGTATTCGAGGTATTGCAATGGATGGACGAGTGATGATGAGAGGGAAAATAAAAAAAAAATCCGATCTGCTTTTTTGGTATTTGGACATGAAATTTCTCCTTTACTTTGCAACATAGAGTCAAAGTTGAGGGTCGGAGTCAAATTTTTTTGCTTCCCGCACACACACACGCACACACGAGAACGATGAGGACGATGATGGCAACAACGGCTGATGCTCTCACACCAAATGATTTAGGATCGGATTTACACAACGGCGGCGGCGACGACGATAGAGAGTCAAGTGGCTGTTCTTCTGTCGTGATTAAGCATAACACAGGCGGCAAGCGCAAGGAAAAGAGTCTCGGCGCACTTGCTGTGGCTGTGATTAGTTGGAAAAACACTGAAACAGCCTGCAACAATCCATTCACTGCTGAAGGTACCGCAGCGGTGACGGGATTTTCACAGAGACGCATTTACGATGTCTTCAATATCTTCCATGGAATCGGTTTGATTGGAAAAGGGAAGAAAGCTCCCAAGACGTACGTGTGGCGTGGCAGAGATGGCATGGTGTCAACACTACGGGAACTCTGTCAAATGGACACACTGAAGGATGTTGTGTTCTCTGACACCCCAGCAGAAAAACTTGGTCTCAAGACACTGCAGAGTATCATGAAATCCGGCCAACTACTCAAGATCTCCCGGATCTGCGCGTATTGCTTTCAACGTGGGGTCATCAAAGCACAGACACCTAAAGACATCATTGCCGAGTTAGATGCGTACATTGTACAGCAACTCGGACTCACTCTCAAGTTTGGCCGTAAACTCTATGATATCCTCAATATCTTCAGAACGGTGGGTCTCTTCCAGAAAGAAGGCAAGGCATCGCAGTACGTGTGGAATGATTTGTTTGGTGAATCGGACCAATTCTTCGAGAAGAACGATGTCTATCTAAAACACTTGGCCAGTGTTGATATCAATGAGTCACGGGAGCGTAATATCATATCTCGCGCTGCATCTTCATTGACTGGTATGGAAGTCCCAGTGGAACCAAAAGTTTTGCCACCGAGAAAATCTAGACAACAGAGATCATACTCGATCAGTGTATCCGCGTCATCCTCCGATACAGATGGAGAATGGCTCAGTGAAGTCAGTAAAGCAGCATACGGGATAATGGCTATCAGCGATCCCATTGGCGCAAAACTAAAGAAGAAGAGGGCAGCTGCGGCTAAGAAACGCGCTCGGGGTGATCATACTTACAACGGGAAACTCTCTCCATCACGGCGTCCACAGAAACCAGCGGAAATGCCACCAGCACCAATTGGTAACGAGGGAAACACCAATGACGGTATCGACGCCAGAGAGTGCATGATGTACGTTCCACCTCCAGAAAATGAAGATGCGGTGGTCATGATGGAGATAGACCTTGACTTTCCTGCACTCGATGGAGACGACTGGAATAAGTTATTTGATGGACAAATCAACTTGTGACACGATTGCCACACACAAGAAAAAAAAATAAAACCGCCAATCGATACACATACACTGTTTATTCGTCATCACAGCCATCACACTCTTGGCAATGCTTGGTGTGCCAGTCATTCTCTTGACATCCTCTGTTGCAGTAGTAAACCTTTTTACACGATGAACATCTCTGATGACATCCAATGGTTTCGCAGTGTCCACAGACATTTTGAAGTGCCCCCAGCAACATTGCCCCGTGCTCACTCTTTGCTGCGTGGAAGACGCATCCAAGCAACAGAGTGCCCACTCGCACTTTATCTATTGCCGTCAATGATCCCATTTGGTTCATTGGCATACGTCCAGCAATGACTTGGTCGTCCAATTCCGTGTATTTACCAGGGGATTGGTGTTGCGTGGTCTTTCGGAATGATCGTCTTCTTATGTCTGCCGTTTCATCCTCGATGATTTTCAAAATTGCTTGCTGTTCGCGCTCTTCTTCAAGACGTTGTTCTCGTGTTCTCTTGGCCACTGCAGGAGGGCGTAACCCCTGTCGCCGTGCTTCTTCTTTCCTGTGTTTTTGTAAATAGCGCTCTGCGCGATCAAAGATGTCCATTTCATCGACTTTCTTTATCAGACGAAGTGCCTCCATTGCATAGTCCGTCTCCTTGTCGTACACGATCTCTCTCATCTCGGGAACGTGCTCTTCCATTAGCTCGCGTATTTCTTCCTTCTGCTTTGGTGTGGCCTTTTTAAAGTAATCCGTCAGCTCTTCAAAGGCTTTGTCCGCGTTGTCTATGATTTCACGAGCCTCTCTGGACAGAGGATCTTCCTCCATTTCCATGGGTCGGGGCCATTCACTCTCTGCCGGGTCTTCCTCATACACTGCATCTAGCCGATATGCAAAACGTCGTGTCATGGGACCCACTTGTTCAATGAGTGTCACAGCAATGTTATTGGGCGTGGCACCAAACTCTGGCACGAGTTTTCCCATACCACCACGAAATCCTCCTGTCGCTGGAAGGGGAAAGTACACGTGATGCTCAGAATCCAAGTCATACCCACGCCACCAACGATCAAACTGATTTAAAAGTTTTTCATTGCCCGGGGTACGAGCAAAACGCAATGCGGTATTCTCGTGTGCCAGTTTGCCCGTTGCAATGACTCTGGGCACAAGTATGTAGCGACTTGGCAAAGGGCGTTCCATTATGTTTCACACTTACGTCTACACACACACAAGAATCCTATTTACATCAATGGCGTGCACAGAGCGTCAAAATGTGCATAAAATTTTAATTTTGGAGAAGTTAAAATCCGTACCCGAGAAAGAGAGAGAGCGCGCGATACCCTGATGGCATGAATCCCAGTGACGGAGGCGGCCGCGTGAAAGTGAAGAAAGAAAAGATAAAAAAGAAACGGCCACGACCCGATCCCGGGAAACATCGATACAACCTACCACCCAAGGAAGAACGCCTCAAGAAACTGAAGCACAATGAGGACGCTATCACCCAGATGATTCTGAAAGCAAGAGATGCCCGTCCTGCTCCCTGTGAGTGGATCGAGAAAGAAAACCACATCCTACCCAATATCGTGAACAATGTCTATGCGGTCAATTTTGCCAGTCCGTGTCTCAAGAGTTCACTTGACCTGATCCGTATTGCGCAGCATGTACCCAATACCAAGTATCGCCTTCCCAATTTCCCCTCTATCACATTGCGGCTGAGACCCACCACGGGTACTCTCTTCATGGCGTGTAATCTGGAGCTTATCAAAACAACATCACGTGGCATGGCACTTTACTACAGTCATCTCTATCGTCAGCTCATTGAGAAGATTCCCATGATCCTGATCGATGTCGATGCTGATGGAAATCGCGTAGGGGAGCCCTATGTGGGCACACTGGAGGGATGCTTGGGTTGCTCAATGGGCCAGATGCTAAATGTTGTAGGGAATGGTGTTCTCCCGCAAGACGGTGTACACTTGATGGATCTGTTGCATTCTGACAAAAGCAACACTGACTATGACCCGGGGTCCTTTCCAAATCTCATTTACAGGGGACGGCTTGAAGATGGGTCAAAGTTCTGTGCCAATATCGCCAACACTGGCAAGGTCGTACTAATGGGACTCAAGAGCAAGGAGGGTGTCTACGAATCCTACAAGATTGTCTGTGATGTTGTGCACAACTTTGAAGATCCCAATGTCCCCTCGGATCCACATAAACGCTGGAAGTATCGACTCAATCAACTCCAGTCAGACCACCGTTTTGCCAAGGAAGAGGATGACCCAGAGGCTGCTAGAATGACACGATACTCTGGAGCAACAGGCGACGACGGTAATGCGGGAATGGATGACGAGGGAAGTGGTGATGAAGAAGAGGAACTCAAAGTGCTCGAATCAATTCTGCAGTTCAATTCCGGGTCAAGTAAAGGCGGTAAAACACAAGCGAAGGGAGCCTCTCTGTTACAATCACAGCAACATGAAGAAGACGGAGATGACAACAACGGCGAAGAAGAAGAAGAAGAACTACCTCTCCTTTACGCGGCAGCCCTGAGAGGACAAGTGGAAAACGTCAGAGTGCTCCTGTCACAGGGTCCCGATGTCGCAGTGCCATACCCAAATGACCCCGATAACACGTTGCTCATTAAAACACTAGATGAACTGGATGTGGATACAAAAACGAGGGAACACACACAGATTGTGCACATTTTGATGGAGCGCATGTCAAAGTAAAAAAAAAAAAAATTTTTCTCTTTGTGGAACTCGAAATGGGGTGTCATGAAAATTTTTTTGAAGCTCGGGCAGTGTTCTATGAACATTGGGCAAGTGATCGAGGGGCGTTTGGGGAGAATCCGTGAGAAAAAAAGATCTACCTCACTTTGTCGAAAACGAGCCATGATATCCATCCACTCGTTGTGTCCGTTTCTCGTCTTCGGTCTTCCCATCCTCCAAAAACCAAAGTTGCTCCGTTCATGTTTTCCGTGCGATTCCACCACTTTTTAAAATTTTGACCATGGGAACCCCGGTCACCGCCCGGCAAAAAATTTTTTCCCGCCGTTTTATCCCCGAGGTAAATCTACCCAAGTGAGGTAGATCTCGGAGGTGAGGTAGATCTTCGAGACGGCGGCGACGATGGGTCATGACATGGCAAGACCGAAGACGAGAAACGGACACAACGAGTGGATGGATATCATGGCTCGTTTTCGACAAAGTGAGGTAGATCTTTTTTTCTCACGGATTCTCCCCAAATGGCCCTCGATCACTTGCCCAATGTTCATAGAACACTGTCCAAGCTTTAGAAAAATTTTCATGACACCCCATTTCGAGTTCCACAAAGAGAAAAAAAATTTTTTTTTCATTTTCATTTTCCACTCTCCACGACAAACCGCGCTCTCATCACTTCTCTCTGCCAGACCTTGTGTAATGCTTAAATGGATCAATGAACATCGTCATCTTCACTGAACCTGAAACCTTGATGACCCCTGGTTCCATTGAGAATGTCTGTTCTTGCATTCGTCCCGGAGCCGCTTCCATACGCATTGGAGCAGATCGAGCCATGACTTGTCCGGCGTACGCTGATTCCTGAGTCACTGTCGCGATTTCACTGACTCTGAACCCTATGGATTCTGCCATATTCATACCAATAGACAATGCATTGCGAGTGGCTTTAAACAGTGCACGTGTTTTGGCGTTGTTCTTATTCGTCAGTCCAAATGAAACATCGTCAATGGTGACCCGTTTCATCAAAGAGATGTTATGCAAGTGTGTCAATTGTTTAAGCGCCGGTGTCCTGAATCGTACATAGAGTTTGGTGATGTAACGCACGGCAACGATGGCGGGTGGTTTCTTTTGATCTCGCTCATACACTGGATACGTGGACACGGATTCGCGTTTGATGACAATGTTTGGGCTGTCCCGAGAAAAGTATTCCTTGACCAATTTCACATCAGCAGCGTGTTCATTGAACTCCCTCTCCTTGTCATCGATTCTCGACTGAGTGGTCACTGTAATGGTGACAAGTGCTTTATCAGGAACCACTTCAATCGTTGCATCACCGTCCACTGTGAGAATGGTACGACTCTCGTGTGCTTCTGTTTTGATTTTGAGACTCTGTCCTATGTTTTTGCTCGTATCCATTTTATCCCCTTTTGTTGCTCTCTTCGGTTGTTGTTGCATTTTTGGAGTAATATCACGCCCCTGCTGTTTTTTGTGCAATTCATTTTTGTGTCCACAAAGAGTCTCAAGTGACACGGCGAATCACACATGCGCAATGCATCGACTGACTAAAGGGAAGTGTGCAATAGTACCCACTACCAGAGAAACGGCATACAATGCATTCGAGAAACAATACGTTGTACTTGCTGGTGAAATCTACGCTGTCAAGAGCATCAGCAAGAACACACCAATGCTCAATATAATCGAGGCTGATGTAGTTCACGTCATCACAAAGAAAAGGGAACAGGTGTCATGCCCATTTACAACGCAATTCTTTGTATTGCCAAAACTCGTTGATGATGCACGTGTACGCTCAGCACGTGCCTATGCAGCCGTGATGTGTTTCATGTTGTGTGTCAAGCAGGAGGAATTGCAAAAATACAACGCTGGGCTCAAGGTTCTCAAAACACGCATAGCTGAACTGATACTGGCACACGCTGACACGGATGCATGTTGGGATGTCATTAAGGCAAAATAGATCCCACGAAAAAAAAATAAAGCGATAAGAGTGAGATGTCTCTTTTCGGTGACAATGACGCCTCCTTTCGGCGCACACGGATGCTGGTTCAATCCTCTGCACCAGTGTCATCACATCTCCCCATTAGACAATCTGTACTAAATGAGAGGAAGATGAAGAGCACACTTGATCCATCATACAGCTTGATAGAGCAAGCATGGAACATGGGCGCGGGATTCGATGACTGTAAAGATGAGCTCATCAAACCCGCTCTACCCGAATCCAGTAGCTTGCCACTAATGCCACGACCCTTTCAGTATCTGGACCCCTTCACCAAGGCCCCTGTGTGGCTTCACGGGGTAACGTGGATCCCCTTCACATGGTATATATGGTTCAGAGTGATGACCCAGCGTACACTGGGATCATACTGTGTTCTGCTGTTTGGAGTGTTTGTTGTGTGGCCTCTCCTAGAGTACCTTTTGCATCGATTTGTGTTCCACATGCCGGTTGCATGGGCACATGGCAATGGCGGTGTGAATGTACTACGTTTACTCTTGCACACTGTTCATCATGCCCACCCACGTGATCGCATGCGTCTCATTACCCCACTTCCAATGAGTCTGGTCATTGGCACAGTGGTGGTCCCCTTTATATTTTTGCTGATCAATCGCAATGATGCGTGGGCTCTGTGTTGTGGTATCATACATGGGTTTGTGTTATATGACATGGTACACTACTATCTGCACTTTGGTACGCCATCAGAGTTGCCAGAGTGGTCGCAGCCAGTGAAGAAGTGGGTGCGGGCATTACACAAAGCACACGCAAATCATCATTATGCAGAGAAAGGGGTACGGGAGTCTTTTGGTGTGTCCCACATGATATGGGATGAGGTGTTTGGGACAAAGGCGACTCCAGATGCCATTGGAGAGTGGCAAAATAACAACGATGACAGGAAAAAAGAAAAATAAAACAAAGAGAGAGCAAATCTCCATTGGTGTTATGAAAAAGAGTAGCAACAGCAGCAACAGCAACAGAACTGTTAATCCCCAAGATTTACACGACACAGCAACACCAGAAGATGTCAAATGGCTACAGGAAACAGCGATTCCTCGTTTCGAAGGGTGGCTTACCGAATCACTGGTTTCTTTTAAACAGATGAAGAATGGGAAGACTACCGGAATTTCGGATACAATGACAGGGATCCTGATTTCTGAGATCAAAGAGATCGCACAGAAAGAGTTTCTAAGGAAATTCCAGCGCAACACAACAACACAGTGGTCACAACAGGAAAGAGCACAACACCGGCACGACTTCGAGTATTGTATTTTTGTGGAATTGAAACAGCTGGTATCCCTAAAGCTCGCGGCCGTTTTGATGCAAGACGTGAATATAAAGTAAAAAAAAAATCTTGCACAGGGTTCATATCACTCGCCGACACACACACACTGACGCAACATGAAACAAAACAAACCCGACTGCGCCAACAGCAACATACCCCAAGATTTGCAAGATGTATCCAACGCAGATTTAATATGGTTTCAGCAAGAACTCATCCCCGGTATCAGATCTTGGCTAACAGGGGGTGTGGATGACCTCAGAAAGAAACACGGAAAAGCGTATGACGAGGGCATGACACCAATACTCACGGAAGGTCTTATTCCTGAACTGACCGGTTATGCACAACGGGAATTTTCAAAAGCGTTCCATAAGAACATCACAGCCAAGTGGTCAACGAAAACAAGAAAGAAATGCCGCGACGACTTTGAAGAACACATCGTCGCAGAACTGCGCATTTTGATGCTCAAAGTGCTTATCGATGGTGTGGCAGAAAAAACGGGCAGTGATATAACGTCAGACGATTTTGAAATCACAGTGCTGAATAAGAAATAAAGAGTCCGATCCGGGTTTTCGTTTTTCCAAAAATCAATGGAGGGTCAAAACCAATCATTCGCCATTCCCCATGAAGACTTGGTATGGTTCAATCAGTACCTCGTTCCTTTACTGTCTGACACCATTGACACTATCATGGAGTGTGATGATCTTCCTGCTGAACACAAGCAAAGTGCTATGCGGGATCACGTGGGTGCTATTCGGTTGCTCAGACAACGCTTCTTGCAGGATGATACATTCACCATATTGTACAACACTCCCATCGAGGTGATGAGTGACACATTGTACGAGAAACAAAGAAAGCGTTCAAGAACGGGATTCAAGATGACAGCTGGGATAGCGTATGCGGTGATCATGGGCAGATGGAAGAAAAGAGTGGACGGGGCGTGCGTGTGTTGTGGTCGGGTGAGATGCATTCCACGGGTGGCTGCTGTGGAAAGAATGATCAACGATGACGAGGAGGAAGGGAGCGATGACGAGGAGGAAGGGAGCGATGACAGTGAAGAAATAAACTAATTTTTTTTCCGGATCGGGTTTAATTTATTTTTTTTTCAAAGTAAACAGGGGCGTTTGGCACATTACCCAAAAGCACACAATGAAAAAGTTTAGCGATCCATCTGATGGCCTATGTTGGGCAGCACGTAAAGGGTACCGTGATTCAGTAGCCATGTATATGTCACAGGGAGCAGACGACTGGAACTTGGCACTCTGGGAGGCAGCTCGTTCAGGTCACTGTGATTTGGTTGAACTCTTCATATCGCGAGGCGCGACGGAGTGGGAAGTGCCTTTTAATGACGCTTGTCTCAGAGGCCACTTTGCTGTGGTCAAGACATTCATGTCACACAGACCGGCTAAGCTGGATTATGACAAAGCACTCGCCAGCGCATCTTACATGGGACACCGTGACATTGTCGATTATCTAATCTCACGTGAATTGGCACACAATGTCAACTGGGCACTCAATGAAGCTGCTCGTGGTAATCAGAGGGAGATAGTGGATCTTCTCATATCAAACGGCGCAAGTGACTGGGATATGGCACGGTATCAGGCAAACAAAGGAGGTCACCATGAATTGGCTGCGTTTTTCAATGAGCAAATTGAGAAAAGGGACAGAGATACGATTACAATGGGACCCGAGTGAATGATCGCTCTCCGGTCAACAGCAGCAGCAGCAAGAAAGTATTAAAAACGTGTTTTAATGAGGACACACACTCACTCAAAATGCCCATACTTTTGGCTTGCATGAATCTTGTAATATTTCTTTCCTGTGACAAGGTCCCATTCCTTCACAACACTCGTGTCCGGGTTATCTTTCTTTAAGCCAAGAGTGATGTGCATTTTGAAAGTGTATTGCTGCTCTAAGTAGGATCTCCATGAGTATTTGTCATGGAAATCGGCGAGTTTCTTCATCAATGCATCATCGACTGTTTCGCCATCTTCCTTCATAATTTCAACGCGCACGCCGATCAACGGTTCATTTGAATTCGGTGCCAGTTCCACAATTTCTCGTGGAACGACTTTTCTCCCAGTCGGGAGAGATTTGAGATGTTCAATGAGTTCATGAAGTGTTTCCACATCACATCGATTGTTGTACATGAGTGTAATGTGTTTGTCTTCGCCAATGGCATATGCCCCATGGACGGTGTGTCTTTTCTGATCATCATCGTCGTAAAGCTCAATAGGACGCTTCATTTGGATACTTTTGATATACGCACACTTTTAATTAAATGAGGGGCGCTTTGCTCTCACATCTGTCCGGGTGCTGGCAGGAACCCCAGTACAAAGGAGACACCTACGCCCGCCACGAACGCAAACATTCCCACACTCTTAAATACAATCTTTGACCAGTGTGACCGGTATGCATCCTGCTGAATTCGTGGTATCATTGTGGAACTGATCAGTGACAGAAACGCTCCTCCACTCAAACCATCAGCAAACCCGCTAATGTATGACGACTGGAAACGAGAATCCAGATACGTGAACAGCGGGGTCAGTGCAAATGTCAGCAGTACCGTCCATGCACTTAGAGCAAGCATTATTAACAACAACTTCATGGCACGCCTGCGCAATGATTCTGTACCAGGTGTCTCAGTCATGACGAGCCCTTCCCCGTGCAACATCCCAGCGCGATCCTGTAGAGCATCCTCAATGATATCCCTAGCATCATCGGTGATGGGTAGATCCAGTGTCTCTGACAACTTCTTAGCTTGCTGGGATGATTCCACTAGCTGTTGCATAGCATCTAAACGTCCGCGATAAAAGTCAATGGTATGTGCTGCATCCCGTGACGCTCGCACACTATCATTTTCATTCATCTTCTGGATGATGGATTGTTCCCTCTGAATGTGACTCCGCAGCAGTGCCTCTGTGTCATCCATCTCAATGGCGATACCTTCGTCTTCTGTTGCTGTGTCAGTGACATCAGACACATGACGACGGCCACGATGACGCCTGCCCTCGGGACTGTAGCGATACTCCAACAACAGGATGATCCATACAAGACAGACACCACACATGACCCCAGCAAAGATAGGAAACAGTAACATGTAATCAATGGGTGTTTCTGGGTCCCTGACGTTACTGAAGAATCCCGCAAACAGCGTCGACGAGACACTAAAGAATAGACTGCCCACTGAGAAGAAGATCATCACCACCATAATGCGATGAAAGAACTTCTCCGGCCGTGTCGCCAGGAAATCCAGTGCAGTGGCCAGTGTATTGACAATATTGAGCAAGAAAATAGACGCAGCAAACTGCAGTGTTATCGTACCGTCTTCAGCTGCACCCGCAATAACCATGGCCTCGGGAAGAGCGTCCACAGCTTCAATGAGCATCATCAGCTTACCAAAGTTCCCACTGCGTCTATTGCCAGCGGTAGAAAAGATAGACAACAACGCCCAAGCCAACAAGACAGCCACAAAAAACCCTGAGGAAGTAAAAGCGGAGTAGCAGATTGCGGTGAGGGTGTAATCCATCACGCTCGACGGCGATCCCAGTGGTGCCGTCGTAGTATTGGTGGTGTGTTGCTGTTGTATTGCGACGGTTGCGATTGTGCCAATAACGGTGTCCATAGAACCACATTCACTCTGCTGTTATGTGTGTGTATGTGTGTACACTTTGAAAACTAAAACACACAAACATTTCTCTCTTTTAATTTTCCCCTCTCTACGTATTCCCTCTCTCGTGATTGTCATTTCGTCTGTCTCTCTACCCTCCCTCGTTGTGCGCGAAACACACACACACACGCAAATCACTGTGGTCTCCTTGATGCAGGCAATGGGATACCCCATTTCATACGATTCATAGCAGCGTCATACGCTGTCGGACTACCCCATACTTGACCCTTTGCTTCCATCAGTGTCTCTTTGCCAGGATCTACACCCGGCCGCTCAGAAATGGCACGTGTAGGTACGCAACACCACCATATCAGCATGATGACGAGAATCAGTGCGATCAAACTAGCAACACCAATGATTACCCAGAACCCAGCACTCAGTGTGTCACTGGACACTTGAGCACGTGCTTGACCAGCGAAGAGAGCCAACACGATGACTATGCTAAGAGCAAAAACATTCATTCACTCTTTGTTTCTGGTACACTGTTGTAAAAATCAATAGCGAATACACTCCCCGTGGTACATAAATGGATACATTGTCAATTTATTTCTTTTCTTATTTCCGCATGGATTTTACCACGCGCACCTTGCATTTGTAATGTTCTTCCGCATACATGTCATTATCATAGAACGAGTACCACTTTTTCAAAATCTCCTCATACGGGCTTTCTAGTACATCATAAAGTACCAGTGTGGTGTCGTTTCCATATGAATGCCCTTCGAAAGTAATCACAACCTCATATTGTTCGAGTATTTGCTGCTCTTCTTCAGGGGTATTGGCACCGATAACATTCCAAAACTGTGGCCAGAGTTTCGCCTCCCTTAGCTTATGTCGCACCAGTGCCGGTTTCTCCTTGTACAACAGGATCAACTCTACAGGGATATCTACGTATCGCTGTATCTCGTCCCATTCCTGCAGTTCTTCTTCGGGAAATTTAACTGTCACGAGACATGTGGGTGCCTCGTAATAGATGCTCACGCCGATTTTGACAGTGTTTGGGTATTCCACATTCAAATCATCATACAATGGAATGGGCATGTCATCAATATTCATGCCACTTGCGGTGTCAGAGTGCCATGAGTATCCAGCGTCTCCGAAATACGCATATGGTCTGTCCTCTGTTACTTGGATATCCCAAGCAGTGGTAACCCATCGCTCATCGACGTCATACGTATGTGCAAAGGGACTATGCCATGTCATTTTCAAATTCTTCGTATCCTCGTAAAAGCGGTCTGCAACCTGTTCTGCAATGTCTCCAACCTGTTCTGCAATGTCTTCAGTGTTGTCCAAGTCATAGTATTCGGCAAGATTGAAATGATGGATATCGGATTCAATGCCAAGCTGATACGTGACTCTCTGTGGGATGTCAGCAATGACAATGGATCGATACGTGGGCACAATGTTCTTGTTGTACAATGCGTCAGGAGCAATGGCACCAAACTTCTTTGCAACATGGAACCAAAGAGCGTATTGTCCCATGTCAATGCCCGGAACCCAGAACTCACATTGGCATACGTGAGAATGTCTTCACGATCCACATTTTGCAAAAATACTCGCATAGCCGCATCTGAGCGTAACATGTTCTTGGCCATGATGATGAACATGCTGTTGTTGAGCTTTCTATGTTCTCTCTGGCCAAACATGGCGTACATCTGGTCTTCCTTTGGTTTATATGGTGGGATCAATGCGACCGTCCCTTCACCAGCCAGTTTTCCTGGGTAGAACTTCACCAGATACAGATACCAAAAGTACCCGTTGTTGGCAATGTATTGGCGGAACGCTCGCGAAGTCATTGCCCAGCGCGATATATCCTCCTTTTGTAAGTCCTTGAGCAAAGTCTTGAGGAATGATCGATTGTGTCGCAATACTTCCAATAACTGTGCAATCTGCGCATTTGCTGCCTTTGACGCCTTGCCATGTTTGATGATCCACTCAGCCGCTCCTTGAGCACTGACTGAGCGTCCTTTTGCCAGTTGTTTCTCTTGTTCCTTGGAGACATCTTTCAGTTTCTTTGGTAGCGTGGGGTCTTCCTCCTCTTCACCCTCTCGCTCACCACGCTTTCCGTTGGCAGCGATGAGGGTATTGTGGACAAACTTATACAGTGACTGGTCTTCGTTCCACATGGCACTCTGACAAGGATTAGAGCAAAAGAGAAAACCGGTGATTTTGCACCGATTCACAGGAGAGCCCTTGTGACAATGTGCACACGACTCGTGACTACACTGCCCCTCTTCAATGAGTCGGTCCATTTCGGCGATCCATTTCTGCGCAACTGCATCCATTTCAGTCTTTTCCATCTACGCCCTTCTTAATTGGCATTTCATCCACTTTCTCTCTGATCAGTGTTGATTTATAATAATCATCAAAATGACTAAAACACCGAGACTTAAAAAGGGCATGACCACCTCTCCCGGGACAAAAGAAACTCAGAATGAAGAGGGAAACCCCTGTCCGTGAATACAACCACCTCTTCAAGACCGCTGTAGTGACCCGGGTTCTTGATGATCAACCCGATCGCCATTTCTGGAACAGGGAGTGGCCCGTCGCCGATAAGCTTTACCTGCCCACGTTCATTGCGGATGTCATTTGTAAACACAAACACAAGGCCACCTTTATCAAGAATATGGACAAGCTATATGTATTGTTGGGCTGTGCCAAAAGTGCTAATCCGAAAGCCGCGGAACTAACATCATGGGAGGCTGTGTTGACCGGTGGTGGCCATCTGCAGAACATTCGACTCTATGGATACACGGCACTGGCATTTGCCTTTGTACGACCTCACAAAAAGAACAAACACGTGTACTTTATTGAGTGGATTGAGACCATAGCGCAAGGGCATCACTTGGCCGCGTTATTTATTGAAAAGCTACTCGCGTGTTTACCGGGTCCTGCTGTGGCAGTGATCCCACAGGATATTGCAGGAAAGCGTAGGTTCTGGTCAAAGTACATCAATGAACAATATGGATCAGCGAATGCATTCAGAGAGTACGCGGAGTCAGTGGGAGTGGATCCGGATCGTGATCTGGTTGGATATGACACAGTATGGGATCCCACCAATGACAACGGGGAAGGAGATCACGATGCCATTGTGGCAAAGATGATCGAGCAGGACTGCAGTGGTGGTGATGATGGCATGGAGAGTGCTGCAAAGAAAGTGAAAACACTCGGGGCGTAATGCGTTCTCAGTGGAGAGAGAGAGAGAGAGAGAGAGAGGGAAAATAAAGGACACCATGCACAATAAAATGAATCGTATTTTACTTTGATGCACCGCCATCATATCGTGTCATCAATTGTTGAATCTCTTTGTCCAACGTGTCCCATGTTGGTTGGTTTCCCGTATATCTTTGTCCGCCTTCATTATCATCATTCATTTCTGGTTTTGTAATCCAGTAATCACAAACCCCCCGCAACTTGGCCGCCTTCCGCTTTGTTATTGTATGATCGTCTTCTGGATCACTCGTCATCCAGCACATCTCTTCCCGTGTGTTCCACAGTGCCCCTGCACATAAACAACGTACCAGTACGTCTTTGGGCAGAGCACCAAGTGTTTCCGGGCATTCGCGTGCTCTAAAGAGTCCAATGGCAATAACACAATACACAGCATCTGCGCATCTCTGTATTCTATTGTAATTTTTAAAGGAGTAGATCAGAGTTTCATCATTCGTTTGTGCATCGGCCTTCTTCCACCACTGCCATGCTTTGTACAAGTTCTTTCTCTTGTGTTCAGTTTCAGGGACAACGGTGATATTGTCCAACAAACATCGCGCAAGCGTATGTTGACACAAGGCTGATCCCAGTCGCGCACCCCTCTCTGCGTATTTCAAAGCTAATTCATAATTCTGATCTTCATCACCATAAAATACATTGAGCAACTCCACACACACGTCCTCATCATCAGGGTGTTCTTCCGCGTATTGACACAGCTGCTTCAGTCCCAGCGCACGTCGTTTCTCAAGTTCATCCATTGTCCATCCATACAGATTGCCCAGATTGTCCATTCCCATGAAATAGAGGTCGCCCTTGTTGTGATTAAAGCGGTACTCATCCTCACACAGGCCTTGCACAGGTGGACTGAGTACGTCATAGTATGCATAGAATGTCTTTGGCGAGCCATCGATTTCATACGATTTACGAAACCACTCTGCAGAATCACCCGGCCTAAACCCAAGTTCATGTCCAACTTGACACTTCCCCCGTCTGTACATGGCTTTAGCGTGATTCAGAGAGGAAGCTCGCCGCAAACAGTCAGCAGCCTCTTTGATCTTGCCATTGATCCGGTGCTGCAGAAATTGCTGGTACAGTACCTCTGCGTCTTCAGTGGCGGTATTCATCTTCTTGTGTGCACTTTCCATCCGCTGCATGGTGAATATTAAAGACACGACGCAACGACAGTCGATAAAATGGCGGGAAAGTGAAATTAGGATCGGGTTTTTATTTTCTTTATCCAAATGCGTCGAAATCAGGCTCATAGTCCCCACCACCGTCGCCATAATACCCCGTAATCGCGACTATTCCCAACACTGTCATGATCAACAAGGGGACAGCGGCAACTTCCCAGAAACCCGGTCTTTTCACTGTCGAACTGTGATTCTCACTCATTTGGACAATTGTGCTCCTTTATTCTTTTTTCACCCACTCAATCACTTTCATCATCGTCAACGAAGAAACCCTCATCCACTCTGGCATTAGTATACCAACACTCGTCAAACCGTCCTAGCCATATGGGCACGACGATGCGTTCAACAAACACATCTTTAAACGGCAACAAGCCAAACCATGGGAACTCATTCCCTCTAAACTGTTGTATTGCAATAACACAACGCAACGCAGCCACACACTTCTCCCAGCGATTGTAATTGCAATAACGTTTCATCCCCGTGCTCTCGAGCGTTGTTTTTGTGGAGAAGCACGTGACCTGTTTTAGCAGTTTTTTATACCACCTGTATGACTGCAGTGCCTTGCCTTGATCATGCGTCATATTAACCATATCCAACATGCAGGTGTAATTGCCCAAGTTATCTCCCTTGAGCGTGTACTCTCTTTGTAGTGCACGCAGGTCATCCCAGTCCGGTATGCCATTATATCGTTTTGCTGCCACTGTATCTGTCAAAATCCAATTAATAAACGTTGTCAGCGCAATACACGCCTCCACATCGTCATCTTCATCAACACAGCGTTTGAGATCGTTGAATTCTTTGCCGACGTTCTTTTGTAGCTTTGATTTTGGATCCACTGAATCATAGATCACATGCATTGCATTCACATATGGGTCATCGAATGTGGTCTTGTCTTTACACTCTGCACACTCAATGTGCAATGCTGTCTTTGCATTTCCTTGGCCTTCATGATGTAAATGATAGTACGCTCTCTCATCGTGGTCTCGTCCGTGTGCCACATAATAATACCATACTACCATATCAGGCGCTTCATTCATTATTACACCATCTCGTAGCATACATGCCATTCGAAAGAACGCTGGTGGATAGGAAAGTGCCATCGCCTCGCGTATTGTGTTACGTGCCCTTGTGTAATCCCCGTTGATCATGTATTGCCGAAATTGTATGTACAGCACAGCCCCAAGCATTGGATCTGTGACGATATTGTCATTGCCGCTATTACACATACCAGAAGAAGGAGTGGTATTCATTACATTCACTCTTTAATGTTTGATTTTTCTCCTTCTTACCCACTCACGCACCCGCTCAGAATTCATAGTAATCCGCTATCATTAGCATGTGTATCAGATCTTCAGTACGTTTCTCGTGCAAGATGCCCAGCATCTCGTCTCTCTGTAGTCGTTGACTCTTTCCGTCACCCGCTTCTCTGTGAAGTTTATTTATGTATTCCACCAATTTCTGCATCAATTTGGGTGCCCTGTCACTATGTGATCCGTCTACGCAGACCTTAAACACTGGAATCTGTTTGTATTTACTTGTTTTGTGGTCATCCACTGGTAGCGTGTTGTGCTCGACACCTGCACACATTGCAGCATTCCATTGTTTGGAAAATATTCTCTCCATCACGGGAGTGTTGATGAAATCCCAAGATGTCAAGACGTTGATACTGGTGTCATTGCTTTTCTTGACAGGTGCTAACAATTGAAGCACCATAGGGATTTTGAACAACAAACCAGTGTGATCTATAACCGAGGTGCAAAACGCTTTCTCATCGTTGTCTTTAAGCATCTCATTCCAGTGCTCACTGCCTCCTTGGTAGATTTCTCTCCATTTATCGTTAATGCTAAAGGCGTCTGGATCCGGGTCAATTGTGTTAGAGATATCCGCGTCGGGTTTACGTTTCTTCATCTCTCTCTCGAAATGAAAAGGAGAAAAAATAAGCTTCACTGCAAGATGTCAACTCTGATATATTATTTTCTCAGAGTTTCAATGGAAATTGAAAGAATCCTCTCCGTACGCATAGAGAGAGGGGATGCGGTGTATTATCGCTTGATAGAACGCATACACAATGAGAATGATACTAGCACTTTTCGCTTTGACAACAACACTTTTGATTGTACATTCAGATGCATCACGCTGCCGTCGTCACGTTGTGGTCAATGTTGACGTCAGTGGTTCTGTTGTGGCAGAAGACAAACGAGGTGTTCACCCTACACAACTGAAGGCCTCTCTCAAAGCTGCGCTGCGTGATTATCTTTTTCGAGATCTCCGGGCATGCCTCTCACTGTGGTCATTTGCCACTACGAGTAAAATGGTAATTGGGTACACTGCCGTTTCATCAGAGCAGGGACGCAATGCTCTCTTGAGTGCCGTGGATGGCCTGGAGTTTGAGACGGCACATCCACTGTACTACACAAACTGGGAAGGTGCCATGTATCCATTCTCTGATGACGGAGTGAGGCATCCCGATTTCTTGTACTTGGTAACGGATGGACTTCCCACAACACGTACATGGGAATGCCCAATGACCGCGCAGCCATGTGACGGATTGCATGCGAATCTGATCCATGCAGCATCCATGTCTCGCATCTTGCAGGCACGTGGCACAACGGTGGTAGCCATTGGTATTGGTCGGGAAGTTACTGACGAGGCTCTGAGTAGTGTGAGTGGACCTTGCCCAGAGGATGGATGTGTCAGAAATTGGAATTACTATCACATTGGTAAACACTCGCGATTGATGCAGCCACTCTCAGAGTCATTTGGACAGCGTTTGAATTTGCTCTCCCAGAACACAGACCCGTTGCCGACGACGACGACATATGCTCTGCTGGGGGGAGCAGGCAAGATCGATGATATGGGGACCACAACCAGTACACTTGAGGCAACTCCTGATATGGGGACCACTACAACCACTCTCCCAGAAACACCAGGAATGAGGACCACTACAACACCAGTGCCAGCGACGACGAGCGTTCCGTTGTATGGATACCCTGTGCCTCCATCGACTCCTCCTCAACATCCGTTGCCGCCATTCACGCATCCACATACACATCATCAAGGCCATCCTCCACTACACACTCATCATCCCTCTTGGGAAACTGGTTCACGGGATCACGGACCTGTGGTTGATCACGATTCCCATGGCACATATCATGCTAACTCCAATCCCCCGCTGAACGCCGAACACACACATCCCTCAATGAATGTAAAGGCAGATGGTGATCATTCTGTACATCACCACGGCTCGGCGCCAGAACCAGAGCATCATCCTCCACTGAATCCACATCACACGTATCCTTCCATGAATGTAAAGGCAGAGGGTGAACATTCAGTGGATCATCATGGCGGTGGCGGAAGTGACGGACACACGCATCACCATGGACACCCTCCCATCAATACGCACTCTAGTACAGAGCCATCAACAAGGTACCCTCAGACATCAAAAGATAGGGCACGCTACAAACAGGGACGTTATCAGCATATTGAACAGCGTCAGGCAGCATCTAGGGAAGTTGACACGACACCGCATGACTCTATTCTACTGGTCATCATCTTCTCCATTGTGTTGGGAATTTGTTTGTTCTTCCTGTTCATTGTCATGTGTTGTGTCGGTAAGCCAACTCCAGCATCAGCGTACTCGCGTTATGCACAGCTGACGGAGAGTAAAATGCCACCAGAAGGGAGCACGATCATTGCGATCAATGGACGCGGGGACGTTGTTGTCACCAATGCAAAGAAATTCAAGTATGGCGGCAATGGCGCGAGGAAATAAAGCGTGCGTTTCTTTTTTATTTCTTTTCTTTTTTGGTTTTCTTGTCCCCCTTCTTCTGTTGTTTCTTGTCCTTCTTTGCACTGCGGCGGCGGTAGCCATCCTTTCCTTCAATGACGCGATCTTCTTCTGTAATGTCTTCAAATCTGACAATGTTGGATGGGATAGAATAAATGGGAGGACTGTCATTGTACTGGACAATCAATTTGGATTTGAGCACATCGATTACTGTGCACGTTCTCCAAGCATACACGCAATCCATATCGGTTTCTGGGCGATTCTCTGAGAAAGGTCTAACGGCTACGTTATATGGTACCTGTACCTTGTCCCCGTACTTGAATTTGATGTCAGTAAAGTTGGCCACTCGCTTCGATAACGCAACACGAGGACGGGTACACAATCGACCTTTTGTGTCACTGGGTTTCACCAAGAATGACATTCCAAAGATAGGACAGTGATATTCTGTGGTACCCAAGCACTCCGTGGTGGTCCCAGTGAACTTGGCCTTGACCAGAGCCTCAAGCTTCTCGAGACGCTCCACGTCCATCTGTGCTTTGAAGAGCTCATTCTTGTAGTGATCTGCTTCCTTCTTCACATCAGCAATGTTGTCACTGTCTTCCGGGCATTGAGTCTCACCACTCGTCTCGTTTTCTTTGGTGAGTTCTTTCTTAGCACTGTCGATAATGTCTCTGAGTCGATCATTCTCACAAAGTGTGTTCTCAAAACTCTCTCTGAGTGCAGCATTGTCTCTGAGCGCGTCTACGTGTTTCTTCTTTCGCTTCTCCAAGCGCTTGAGTACGCGAAGAAAATCATAGCGCACACCTGATACCTCTACTTCGGCCCGTTCAACCCTCTCCGTGAGCTCAAGGTTTTCTTTTGTGACTTCTTTCGTTGCGCTAATCGCAATGTTCAGAGCATCCTTGAGTTCAGCATTCTCCTTGAGTGTGGCTGCGTGCTTCTCCTTTCCTCTCTCCATTTCTTCTTCATACTTGTCGGACCTCTCTTTGAGATCACTCACTTCTTGGTCTCTAGCGGTGGTGGTGGAATCAACACACTCGACCATTAAAAAGTCCAGTGTTATCTTCTCAGTGTCCTCTCTCTCCTTGATTATGGTATCGTACTCACTCTTGAGTTTCTCGTACTGTTGCTTGATTTCCTCGCACTCCCGTTTGTTATCCTCACACTGGCGCTTCAGGGCATGCTCGTCGGATTCTGCGACCACTTCCCCATTGACGGTAACAGCCTCCAGCGTTGCCTTTGTGATTTTGGCGCGACTCCAGTCAATTAGGTCATGAAGATGCGCCGTGTCCATGTTCGCCTCCTTGGACGCCGAGACTTTGTCCTCTTCAATGATCATCTCCACAGGAACCATCTCTCTTTTGTCAAAAGCATCGTCGTCGTGAACAGTCTTGAAATGGGCAGTGATTTCCTCCTCGGTCATTGGGTCAATGGGGGTAACACCCGGGCATAGCGTTGCCAGCAGTCTCACAGTTTCCTTCTTTTGTGCCAACTCTGTCTCCAGCTTCTCCGCGATCTTGCTCTTCTTTTCCAGTTCTATGCGAAGGCGGTCCGTTTCTTCTAGTCGACACAGTGAGGCACCCTCTTCTTGAATGATATGCCGCTGCAGCACCTGCACGTTCCTCTCGTACTCGACACACTGTTGTTGCAGCTCGTCTCGTGCATCATTGTAGCGAGTTTCCCACTTTGCACACTTGCGCAATGCGACTGACAGTTCTTCTCTAAGGTCGTACAGGTCTTTTCCTCTTTCCGCCGACTTGACGTCAAGTGCTTGGATCGTCTCGTTCTTCTTCGCACATTCAGAGAGTGCTTCGCGCAATTCCTCCTTGGTATCACACAGCTCTTGCTTGGTATCACGCAGATCCGTGACACTGGCTTCCAGATCAGCTCTAAGTGTCTTGATGGTATCAGCGTGATCGTTCATTTTCTTGATCTTGTCCAATGCGCTGAAGAGTTCTTGTTTGGTCTTCTCTGGATTCTCCCCTAACACCGCCTTCCCAAGTGATTTGCGGAAATGTTCTTCGGCTGCGATCATAAATGCGGATGACAGTTCTTCTGTCCAGCCTTGAGCCGCTGTGAGGTATTCATCTTGTTTCTTCAGTTCAGTCTGTGTATCGAGCAACTCTTGCTTGGTCTTGCGCAATTCCTCATCTTTCACATCTGCTTCCTCGACAGCAGATACACACTGACTATCCATCAACGCTTCCATCTCCCGTTCTTTCTGTGCAAATTTGGCCCGTTCTTCTTTCAATCTGTTCTCAAAATCCTTGATGAGATTCTTGTAAATGTTTGTGGCATTCTCCTTCTCTTGTTCGGCATGCGTGTGCTTTGCTTTCCAGTGATCCAGACCCTTTAACAGCTCTTCGTTCCACTGTTGGAGTGCGTGAAAATGGTCTTCCTTCTCCTTGAGTTTGGTTTGTGTGTCGAGTAACTCTTGCTTGGTCTTCTCCCATTCCCCGTCTATCGCGTCCACGTCTTCATTGGGAGTGTACTGAGAAGCTATCAACGCCTGCAAGATTTTGATGTCATCGTCTCTCTGCGTCACCTTGTTCTGTTCCTCTCGCACTTTGTTCTTCCAAGCTTCGATAACATCACGCTGATACTTGTCACTTTTTGACTTCTCATCCGCGAGAATGTTGTATTTCCCTATCCAGTGGTCCCTGTCAATGAGCAACTGCTGGATGCAGTCCTTGAGTGCTGACACATGGAGTTTGTGTTGGTTGCAGGCTTGTATGCGATCCAAGTTTTTGTTCATCTCGTCAACGTTGATGGCGTTGTTGTCGGCGATGGAGGTGGCACGAGTGCCATCACCATTAGACATTGCTTCACTATTTTGCATTTGATGCGTCCCTCTCTTGAAAATAAAAATAAATTTTCAGGATCGGGTTTTTTTCTCCGCTTTCACAAAAAAAAAAGAAAAAACCCGATCCTAAATTTGTCCAAACCACAAACTCACAACAATGAAAAAGGGGCTTTGTGGAAACATCACCATCGCTACTGGTGCGGAGTACACCAAGATGCGTATTCGCTACATTTCTTGCGTGATGCCAGAAACAACACAGTTCAAAGTTCATGAACTCGAGGAGCTCCCCAAGGAACCGGGCACCGTGAGAGTGCTTGTGGTTGCTGGTAACATGAGTCACTTTGCCAGTGATATAAACCGTATTTGTTTTGAATACTGGCTCAATCTCAACACTGAATCACCATGTACGCACTGGGATCACATCATCTACGTACCGGGGCCTTTCGAATATGGCAAAGGGACCATAGACATGGGTGACGATCGTTGTGAGATGCTGAACATGCTGGCTCCAGGGAAACTGATTGTCATGGGTTCCAGTGAATCAATGGTACAGAGTGTTTATTTTGATGGCCCGGGCGTACGCTTTGTGGGTGCCGCGTGCTGGCCCAAGCAAGCTGCTGTGTATCAGATGTCTCGTGTCTTTGAAATTGAGGGATCAGGACACAAAACAGCCCTCGATGCAGTGGGAGCAAACCACACACTGCGGGCAAAGACAGCCAACAAGAAGCTGCGCCAAGATGCACAGTGTATTATCAACACGTTGAAGAAGTTTGAAGACAAGAGCAGCGATGAAGTCAGGGTGGTGGTCACCTATGGATGCCCAGCAGAGGTACTGGCGAGTGAGATAAAGGGCAATGGAGAGCATCCATTCAGTGCCACTGTGAAAATGGGTTCCAAGGAGGACTATGATTACTTGGCGCGACACGTTGATTACTGGATCTACGGGGCGTTGGGTGATAAAAACGCAGACACCATTGCCAAGGGCAGAGGTAGCGATGTACATAAGACAGCCGCAGCAGTGGGTAAAGAACGCACGACAATGTTCGTCAGAAATCACTATTTACAATCACGGGGTCACTTTGAGGTGGAAGACAGCATATTTGTGAATCGTCAGATCCTAGCGGTTCCGCGAGTTCAAGTATCAGAGGAAACAAAATAAATTCTGTCATGTCGATGTTGATCCTTATTGGTATCAGTGTGTATTCACTACTTTTTCCACAACTCTCCAATGCCGCCGCCACTGCACCAAGAGCAGAGACCCCAGAGGATATTGGTCCAGATGGCAGTGAGCAAGCCGCTGGAGAAAAGGAAGAGCTGAAAATGGAAGCGGATTTTGTAGGATTCAAGGGCGAAGAGATGATGTTACGCCACTCTGCCAAGACCGTGAAGAATTTTGCCCAAATCTTGGATACCCGTGTCATCAAACTGTGCTACAAATACTGTGGTTCACTGGCAATGGATATGCAACACTTTGCCGAAGATCACGCAGAGGGACTGGGAGTGACCAACAAAACCGTGCCCAATTTCGATGCCTATGACGTTGCACAGCGACTGCTGTTGGTGTATGAGAATCTGAAGCCAGATCATCATGCATTCAAGGCCGTGAACCATACCCTGACCACATGCACAGAGGCAACATCATCGTACACGCAGAAGATCCCTAAACGCGAGCACGCTCTGTGGATTCTGGGATGCATGGCAAACGGCAAGAAGAGAGAGGCGTATGTGATGTCAGCAGCAGAGGCCATGTTGGGATGGACGGTTTCCATTGAGGCTGATGCAGCACTGGAGGGACTGGGAGAAGTGCTCTACTGTAGACAGCAAATGATTCAGTTGGCCATGTTTCAGTTGGATGTGGAGTACAAGATTGACGGAGTGAAGAAAGCACACGCGGCTGGGAAGATGTCAAAGGATAAAATGGACATGATACTGCAAAAATCGCGTATTCCGACGCGGGGTGATCATCAGAGATATATGATTTCCAAGCGATTTGAGGAAGTGCTCGATGCCAGTGCCAATGTCAGCGCAGCAGCAGCAGCTACAAATGCCACAGAGTAAACTCCTGTCTCACTTTTTTACTTTTGTTTGTTTCACGTGGCTTAGTTTCTTTTCATACTTGACGGTCTCATCCATTAAATCAGACATCTTCGCCTTGAACTCATGAACGCCGTGTTGCAATTCGTCTTTGAAGTATTCTGGGAAATATCGAGCAAACAGCAGTTCTGTCTGTTGTTGCGGTTGTTGCTGATATCCCGATTCAATGGTCCACCCGTTGTCACTGATTTGTGCCCCGTTTTGGAATGTCACTACCTGACATCCAGCATAACAAAACTCTCGAATCGATTTGCATGTGAGTTCCAGTTGCGGATACTCAGCCGATATCTCAATGCAGTAGGGATGACATGGCTCCCATTTGCTCTGTATCCGAAACATTAGTTTCCCAGGTAAAATCCAAGGCTTCTGTTGTCTCAATGCGATAACTTTAAGAGATTCTTGTGATCCCTCCAGTCTGTAGTCTAACTTTGCGTCGTGGTCATTGTTGTTGTTATTGGAGAACGTTTCGCATTTAACAAAGTCATCCAAGTGCTGCTGGGGACCCTTGACAATGATTACATCATACACATAATCTGGCATTGTTGCACTCAAAGAATCCCTTTTGACTTTATTATTTCTTTAATGCAGCGGCTATTGCCTTTACATCGGCATCTGTCAGATTTCTAGCATTCTTCACCTTCACAGGCTTGGCGATCTCTGAGCCCTCTCTCTTCTTCTTCTTCTGCTGCTGTTGTGCCTGTTCCGCTGTTTTTTTCTTCTTCTCCGCCACCTGATCAAACATCTTGAACTTTCCTGCCGCATTGCGTGTCATTATGTACTCCTTCGATGACGCTGCCGATCCAATGGTCTTCACTGTGAACTTGTGTCTGGCCTCTGGTTGCTGGTCTTTTTCCAAGATGTCCCCGTGACGCGTGACCAAGCACACCTCTGAACCCTCTTCGGCGTCCCGCTTGTCCACAATGAGTAGACGTTTCTTACCCGAGTGCGCTGCGTGAACTATACTCTTTGACATTTGACTCTCCTTTGTTGTGTTTTGTGTGTGCGTGTGTGATGAATGCTCAACGAACAGGTTTGTTTTATTCTTTGTTCATACATGAAACGAGCCAGGCATGGCTGCTTTGAATCTTTCAAAGTCACACCACGCAATAATGCCCATTTCCTCGTGGTCCGGCGAGTCAAGTAGGCGATAAACCGAGGTATCGATGTGTGGTTTCAATACAATTCTGCGCACTTGCAAACCCTGTATTTTCAGAACATCAAACATGGCGTCTAGTATCAAGTGTGGATCTTTTAATGAACAGTTGACGCGTTCAGCAAAAGAAGAAGACATGGGACGCGAAGCAGAAGTGACATCAGTGTAATACAGAGATACGTCATCTTGAAATACAACTTTGAATGTCCATGCTAGGATATTGTCTCTTGCATATTGTATGCTGCACCAGTATTTTACTGCCGATAACCCCATGCCGGCAGCTGTTGTAATACTTTTTCGCAATACGTTTAAGGCAGCATTGACGTGTTCTTGTAGCACGGGATCTTTTAGCGTCTTTGATATCCCTTGTTCAATCTTGGCGCGCTTTGTGATCTCAGCTAGATTTTCTCCAAACTTCACGCTATTGCTTAGGGGGTTCGTTGTTCCATCGTCGTCGTCGTTTCTCTTCATATCGCAACGTGAGGTTTGATCCACACGTTGGAAATTATTTGGTCTTTAACGATGACTCGATCACACTGGGATAAGAACAAACACAAAGAGGGGGTTAAATGCTACATATCGGAGTTCTTGCGTTGTTGCTGTGTTCCCTTTGTATGCAGTGTGGCAGATCCGCTGCCGCCGCCGCCGAATCCACTCCTCCATCATCGCCGCCGCCACCACCACCGCGCAAACCCAGCATAGCCAGTGTTGAACTGGAAAGTGGTACCTCGGTATCCTGTGGTGGGCAACGAGTCTGGACATGCGACGCGCGACACAATTACAGTATGGTGCCCGCAGAAGACTACAAAGCGCCACCCAATTACCATATTGCACCACAATTCAAGTACAACGAGTTCACGGATGACTACGTGCACGAGGAGCCAACATATGCTAGGCGTTTCCAGCGAGAACTCTATCTGTACGCACTGCAGTTGGCCAAGAAACACAACTACAATAATTTTGTGAATTTCTATGAGAGTAACGCTTCACGCACCAAGGCAATGGATCTGCTCATGGATGGTGTGATATTTCACGGGATTGCAGTCAATCGTGACCCCATCGTTGATCTGCAATTCTCCGTACTCTGGTGTGCCGCAAATGATGATTGTGTGTGGAACCAAAGCGCGGACGTTGTAGAGACAGACCTAGTGTTGTTGAGTGACAACTTACTGGAGACTCTGCGCAATCCTGATGCCCTGTTGAGATGGATCAAGGTCCATGTGAAGTTCAAGAGACTTATCATTGCCATGGAACCCCGTGTCCCAGCGAATCGTATGGATTGCACTAGACGATTCTACAGAAGGCAGTGGACACTGGAGGAGATGAAACAGTACCTGACGAGTGAACCCCATGCGCTGAAGATTGGTACAGTGGCCAAGGGGACCGTTGACAAGGTGTTTGCATGGATTGTTGTGGAGTCAGATGCACCAGAGAAACCAAAGGAACACTACATGCTCGGTGAGAAAGTCATTGAAATCACCTCTGTCTCTGATGGTGATGGTGATGGGAGCATTCACAACGATGATGAATTTAAATAAATTTTTTTTTCTCAAAGTACCAAGGGTGGGACACCGCGACCACGACAACCAAAAAACAACTTTGCGCCAAACGACTCAGGATAGTGGGTCGATGGGCGGTTTCAGTGGTTTCACATGTCTATCGTGCCACATGGCCGAGATGGGAAAAAAATGGCGGGAAAAAAATTTTTTGCCGGGTGGCGACCGGGGTTCCCGTGGTCAAAATTTTAAAAAGTGGTGGAATCTCACGGAAAACATGAACGGAGCAACTTTGGTTTTTGGAGTATGGGAAGACCGAAGACCAGAAACGGACACAACGAGTGGATGGATATCATGGCT
>Ga0180433_10000660_pt1 | contig 58825 bp, 64 predicted proteins | sample SS_ome_8_FD_132980 | JGI IMG/M metagenome (GOLD analysis project Ga0180433, IMG submission 132980) | Hypersaline lake sediment archaeal communities from the Salton Sea, California, USA - SS_1_D_1 metaG | ecosystem: Environmental > Aquatic > Non-marine Saline and Alkaline > Hypersaline >... | reverse complement strand
TCAGTAGTTGGAAATCTCCAGTAAGTTTCCTCCAATGACCAATAATTCCAACGTTTTCCTTGCAGAAGAAATCGTCAAATATCACTCCCACAGGAACCGGAACTCCACATCATGCAGGAAAAACCAAATTATTATGTAGAAAACCGCTATTATGAAGCAGGCGTTAAGCTTGTCCACATCAGGATTCTTCCTGACCGCGACGACGAACATGAGAACCATGAAAACGCTTGTCCAAACCATGTTGAAGAAGGACACAGCAAGGAATAGAGAAACTGCTATGACAGCCACCTTGAATATGCTGAGCCACATTGTTTATATATTATATCCTTTTCTTAATAATCACCCGTCTCCGTATTTGCTCAGGCCCTGCCTGATTCCGTATATGCTCTTGTGCATGCGCTTCTCTTTGTTCTTTGACACCCAATAGTATGCTTCATCGCGCGTGCCCTTTGTTATAAGTATGATTATCCTGCCCACATCGCTCCTGCCCACTCTTCCGCGGCGCTGTATGGAGCGTATGGCAGAGGGCACGGGCTCGTAGAATACGGCAAGGTCCATTGCCGGTATGTCAATCCCTTCCTCTGAAACCGATGTGCCCACGAGCACATTATATTCCCCCGAGCGGAAGTCGTCAAGCCTTTTGACCTGCTCCTTCTGCGTCATTCCCTCCCTCTGGCCGACGAATTCGACCGGCTTTGCATCGTCAATCCTTGACAGGACCGATACTATCTCCTTTACAGAATCCCTGTAGTTCGCGAAAACTATTATCTTGGAGTCCGGCTTTTCATTCAGCTGCTCGGACACAAGCGAGCAGAGCCTGGATATCTTTGGATGCTTCACCCCTTCCTCAAATAGCCCGTGTGTAATGAACATGGCGTCTGACACGTCCCTGTCCTTTGACAGCCTCTGGCCTGATTTTGCCCCCGAACGCATCCTTTTCCAGTAATTCTCAAGCACTACTATGCCCTGGGTCTCAAGCAGTCCTATTGCGTGTTCAAGCTTTATGGCCTGGGAAACCAGTGAAATCCCCAGGAATGCCTTTTTGTTTCCTTTGCTTATGCTTTTTGAAAGCGCCGCCTGGAGCTTAAGCAGCCCCTTCTTGGATATTCTGCTTGTCCTGACATAGCCGAGGCCTTTCAGCTTTTCAAGCCGTTTGGAATACGCGCGGTTCAGCACCCTGCTTATGTTCATGAATTTTTCAGGCAACTCAAGGTTTACCCATTCCACGTTCTTTTCCTGAACGTATGGGGCGACCTCGCCATGCTCCTCTGTCCTTATCTCTATTTCCTCTATTCCGCAGTTCCTGCATATCTCGTCTATCTTCTGCCTTTCCACGCCTGGCGAGGCGGTGAGCCCGAGTATCCTGCCCCCGGACTGCTTCATGAAAACCTCTGCTATCCTTGGGTATGCATACCTTCCGACTGCATGGTGTATTTCGTCAATGATGAGCAGGCCGAAATCCTCCAGCGAAAGGCGGCCCCTGTCAATGTCGTTTCTTATGGTCTGCGGCGTGGCGAATATTATTGTCCTTTCGTAGAGTTTCTTCCTATCCGCGGGCTTTAACGTGCCCATAACTACCCGCATCTCACCGGAGGGCAGCTGCATGAACCTTCTGAAGCTTTCGTAATGCTGCTGGACAAGCGGCCTGGTGGGCGCAACAAGAAGTACCTTTGAGCCCGGGTTTTCATCAAGAATGTGCGCAGTGAGCATTATGGCTATGTTCGTCTTCCCGAGCCCTGTGGGCAGTATGCAGAGCGTGTTCTTCTTTATTGCCGTGGCAAGTATTGCCTCCTGGTATACCCTGGACTGGAGGCTCTTGGGTTTTATGAGCCTGTGGCTTACATACTTCATAATATTTATTCCAAATGAATCAATATATCTATAGGTGCTTTGTGCATAAGGCCCTGATTATATGGCAAAAAGGGTTGTAGGCATTGTTGAGAAGATTGAAATAGCCGGGGAAGAGAAGGTCAAGACATACGCGCTCTTTGATACCGGGGCCAGGCGCACCTCTGTTGACACAAAGCTTGCCGGAAAGGCAAAGCTCGGGCCCATAATCAGCATAATAAGCGTAAGGCAGGCATCAACAAAGAACAGGATAAAAAGGCCTGTTGTAAGGGCGCTGATAAGGATAAAGAAAAGGACATTTGACGTAAAGGTCAACATACAGGACAGGGAACACATGAGCTTTCCGGTTATCATAGGGCGGGACGTGCTTGCAGGGAATTTCCTTGTGGATGCCAGCAAGAACAGGGAGCTTTTCCAGAAAAAGAAGCGCAAAACAGAACAGCACAATCTTATGAAATATGTCTCGTGAAAGACCTAAAGGTTTAAAATCCTTTTCTGCATATTAAATTATGCCAAAGAATAAGCTGATGGGTTCGCTGTCGCAAAAAAGCGGCGAAGAATCCTACAACAGCACCCCAAAGGGGTATGAGAAGGGAAAAACAAAATACGTAATCGTGACCGGCTCTGTTATTTCCGGCGTGGGCAAGGGCACGTTCACGTCATGCCTTGGAAACCTTCTCAAGCTGAAGCACGGCTACAATGTGTCCCCTGTGAAATTTGACGGCTACCTCAACTATGACGCAGGCACGCTGAACCCGTACAGGCACGGCGAAGTCTTTGTTCTTGACGACGGCACAGAATGCGACCTTGACCTCGGGACATATGAAAGGATGCTGAACAAAAACCTGAGCAGAATCAACTACATAACAGCGGGCAAGCTCTTCAAGACAATAATAGACAAGGAAAGGGCGGGAAAATACCTCGGAAGGGACGTCCAGTTCATACCCCATGTGACAGCGGAGATAAAGGGGTTCCTCAGGGAGCTTGCTGTGAAGTCAAATGCTCACATAGTGCTCGTTGAGGTCGGGGGCACCGTGGGTGACATAGAGAATTCCTACTTCCTTGAGGCCATGAGGGAGCTCGCATATGAGGAAGGGAGGGAGAACGTCTGCTTCGTCAATGTCGTCTACATACTTGAGCCCGGTTCGCTGAACGAGTTCAAGAGCAAGGCCGCGCAGCTCGGGGTCAAAAGCCTCATGGGCATGGGCATACAGCCCGACGTGGTCATCTGCAGGAGCGAGAAGCCCGTTCCTGACAACGTGAGGGAGAAGCTCAGCATAGTGGCCAACATACCCCTATCCCACGTGATAAACCAGAGCGACTGCGGCAACATACACGAGATACCCGTGATGCTTAATGACACAGGCGTTGACCATACCGTTCTGGAGGCACTTGGCCTGAGGAGCAAGGATGCGGATAATGGTTTTTCAGACTGGAAAAGCTTTGTCGATAAGATAAAATCCAGCGGCAGGGATATAACGGTTGGCATAACCGGAAAGTACATAACCGTGCAGGATTCATACCTTTCCATACTCAAGGCGCTTGAGCACACTGCGCCGTATTGCGGCGCAAAGGTGAACGTGAAATTCATTGACACCACTGAGGCGGCGGGGGTAACAAAAGAGCTTGAGTGTGTTGATGGCATAATAGTTCCCGGCGGGTTCGGGACAAGGGGGACTGAAGGCAAGATAGAATGCATAAGGCATGCAAGGGAGAACGGCATACCTTTCCTTGGCCTTTGCATGGGCTTCCAGATGGCTGTGCTTGAATACGCAAGAAACATCTGCGGCATGGGACATGCAACAAGCACCGAGCTTGAGCCCGGGGCAAAGGAGCCGGTAATCAGGATACTCCCAGAGCAGGAGGAGATAAAGGAGCTTGGCGGCACCATGCGACTTGGCGGGTATGACGTGAAGATAAAGGGCAACACGCTTGCGAGCAGTCTTTACGGCAAAAAACACGCCCATGAAAGGTTCAGGCACAGGTACAACGTGAACCCGGAATACATAGAGCCGCTTGAGAAGAAAGGCATAGCGTTCTCCGGCATGGCACCCAAGAAGAGGATAATGCAGATACTTGAGCTGCCGCAGGACAGGCACCCGTTCTTCTTCGCAACGCAGTTCCACCCGGAGCTGAGCTCAAAACCCCTGCAGCCAAGCCCTGTTTTCAGGGGATTCATAGAGGCCTGCATGAAAAAACAGGGCTCTGCATAACTATCCGCTGCCGCTGTATTCGCAGTTGAGCAGTTCGCATATCCTTCTCGCCTTTTCCCTGCCTATCTTGTCCACACGCATCAGTTTCTCCTCGTCTGCGTTGAATACCGCGCGCACGCTCCTGAATTCCTTCAGAAGGCGCCTGCTCAGCTTGCTGTTCACGCTCGGCAGGCCAGCAACGACGTATTCCTGAATCCTCTGAACGCTTCTTGCCTTCTGCCCGGGCCTGATGCTGGGCCCCTTCTTTTCAAGGAGCTGCTCCCTGTTGGCAATCCAGAACACCTGTGCAGCGGTCTCTTCCGCGTCCCTTGTCCATATGATGGGTATACCGAAGTCCACTGCTATGGCAGTGAGCATGCCGCGTATGGCGTTTGCGTGTATCTTTCTCTGCGAGAACAGCTGCCCGGGGTCGCCCTCGATTATGAGCACTGGCTTTTCAAAAGCCTCGGACAGCGCCTGCAGCTGTCCGAATATCCTCTGGTTGAAAATTGAAGCCAGGAAATCGTTTACGCTCTTTCGCTCCACGCACACCCTGCCTGAGCACACATAGTCGCCCACAAGAAGCTGCTTTAGCCTGACATCTGCGCTGAGGCATGAGAGCATGTCCGCTATGCCTGAGCCGTTCTCCCTGTGGTCAACATAGATAACAGCCCTTCTGCAGCCCTCCTGCCCCACGTTTTTTTTGACCGGCATAGCAACTTTCCTGTTCCAATATTTTAATATGGTAGGATAATATATAATATATGAAAATTCCAGTGCTTTATGCCGTACTTGTTTTGGCGCTTGCGGGATGCATGCCGCTTGCGTCCGGGCTCGGGGAACCGGGGCTTGAATTCTACCCTTCGCAGATTACCAGGGACTCGGCTTTCATAGCAGTGGCTGACCCGCAGCCTGAGCCTGGCGAGGTAATAAGGGTTGAATGGTCCATACCAAGCGCATGGATGCCGGCAGGCCTTGGTTTAGAGGGCCGGATGGGGCTTTTTCCAAAAGAAGGCGGCCAGTGGATATGCTGGTTCTCAAACACAGAGAGCTCAAGCACGTGCGGCCCGAGCCCATTCATAGTGAAAACATCCGAGGAGCATAACTGGCAGATAAAGCTCATTGCTGTGAACCAGGATAATGAAAGGAGCGAGGTTGTTTATTCCACCCCGGACGACTTCACCGTGGGCGGCATAGACCTTGCGCCCGTGATAGAAATCATCTACCCAAACGACGGAATCGTGCGTGTCAAGGTCTGCCCGAAGACCAAGAGCACGCCCCAGTCCGGCGTTGATGTTGACAGCGTGGACTATACCGCCTACCATACGAACATGACGCAGTTCAGCACCGGGAGCATTGAATACGACCCCGACCCTTCATGCCACAGGGGCAACATAAGCCTTGGCAGCGGTGATTACTTCATAACGTTCACGGCAGACCAGTCCGGTGGGGATGACTTCGGCGGCACTGTCATCAACGTCACAATGCCTGCACCAGAGCCGTCCGATGACGGCGGGAGCGACGGGGACAACGGAGAGACAGGCGGGTATGTGATAGAGGCAGGGGACATAGAGAAGAGCATAATATTTGAGAGCGCTGACCAGGAATACAGCAACTATGTGAACATAGAGAATACCGGGGAGAACAACCTGACAAACCTGACAGCAGAGATGGATGAGATGTTCACTGATTACATCATAGTTTCCATTGACGACCCCGAGCTCCTCGAGCCCGGGCAGACAACGAAGCTCAGGTACACGCTAATGCCCGGGGAGCAGGGACTGTATGCATACACGAACGCGACCATAAGCGCGAACATAAGCGAGGGCGGGATAAGCGACTTGCCCGAGGACGCCGAGGCAGAGAAGGTTGGGGAGGTATTCGTGTCCGTGGCCATTTCGGTGTTCGGCTCAGGCGCAGCAGACCCGTGCGAGGGGCAGGCTGACGGCGATGCGTGCATGGGCGGGACCGGCATATGCGTGCTGGAGACATGCGTGGTCGGCGCAGACTGCCTTGACAGCGAGGACTGCACGGGCTCGCAGGTATGCCAGGCCCTGGTATGTTCTGATGCGGGCGGATGCCCGACAGGTTACACATGCTACGAGGGAACGACATCTGCCGCATGCACCGGACTCACAATACCCTACTCGCCGCTCAGGGAATGCGACTTCACTGAGGCAGGGGGCGACGGCGTATGCTGCATGGAAGTGGAGTGCATTGAGGATGTTGACTGCACGGGCACGGAAACTTATTGTGTTGGATACAGCTGCGTGGAATGCAGGACTGACGATGATTGCGAGCAGAGCATGGGTTCCAACTACAAGTGCAGCGTCAACAGCGAGTGCGTCGAGAAGACAGCGGTCACATGCGATACCGGCGACTGCTATTCCGACTGCCCGGCAGGATACATGAGCACGGGCAGCCTGTGCGACCTTGACCCTGACGGCGACCCCGAGGCCCGGGACGGCGTGTGCTGCGTTGTCTCTGGGGACGGAGACGAGGAAGGCGAGGGTGACATGATGCCCCTTATTTTCATAGTGGCCATAATCGCCATAATAGGAATCGGCGCCTACTACTACCTCAAGAAGTATAAGAGCAAGGGCGGCCGCAAGGGCCGCAGCAAGGAAGAGGAAGACCTCGAGAAGGAGCTCGAAGAGGAGTTTTAGGCTCCTGTCTGTGCCCTTTGCAACCAACTGAAGTCCTTGGTTTGTTGTTTTTACATCTCAAATTCTCATATGGCAGTTTGAACAATATATAGAACGATAGTTTTATAAATAGAACGATTGAATATTATATTATGATAAAAGAATTTGAGAAATATGCAGGGTTCAGGGTTCTGCGCCTGTTCATCTTCAACCCCGGCGCGGAGATGTACATAAAAGAAGTGGCCAAAAAACTGAACATAAGCCCATCAACTGCCAAATTCAACTGCGACCTTTTTTTGAAAGAGGGTTTCTTCAATGTTGCTGAAAAGGGGAACCTGAAAATCTTTTCACTGGACAATGGCTCGGTTTATGTGAGGGAACTGAAAAGGCTGTTCGCTTTGCTGGCATTCAGGGAGGCCGGAATAGAAAGGATGCTGAAAGGGGGCATGAGCCTGGCGATATACGGAAGCCATGCGTCAGGCGAGTTCAATGAAGACAGCGACGTGGATATAATAATAATAGGGGCTGAAAAACAGGCAGACAGGGGTTTCATATTGTCGTTTGAGAAAAAGACAGGAAAACAAGTGCAATTGACTGTTATTCCTTACCATAAATGGGAAATGATGAAAAGGAGGAGGGATGTGTTTGCTTCAGAAGTATTGCGCAACCATATTTTAATTAAGGGGGCTGAATTATAGATGGATTTTGACTATTGCATGAGAAAAGGGCTGATAAAAAGAAACGAGAGGGCGGCAGAAAGGGTTGAAAATTCCATTGCAACATCGAAGAAATTCCTGAATTCTGCTGTTAAGAATTTCAGGATTCAGGAAAATGAGATGTGTGTTATAGCGTCATATAATTCAATATTTCATTCCGGCAGGGCACTGCTGTTCAGGAAAGGCTACACTGAAAAGAGCCATTTCTGTTTGGTCATTGCTCTCAGGTTCCTTTACAGGGAAGACAGTAAAATATTGGATTTTCTGCAAAGCATTGACAAGATAAGGCTTTCAAGGCATGAAATACAATACCGGGGCAAAAGCGCAGACAGTGAAGAATCAAAGTTTGTCATGGGGCTGGCGCATGATTTCCTTGACCATGTAAAGGGCATTATGGGCGTTTAGCAGCCACATTCCAAGGCGTGCCTGAAGAGGAGTTTTAGGCCGCCGGCTTGACGTGGAAATGGTTTGCTGTTGCGTCCGCATTATACATGCAATTGCTATCAGTCACGCTGATGTAATCATCACAACATTGTTCATTCTGTTTGCATTCATACGTGGCTCTGAGCCCGTTTGAGACAAGGTTCTGATATATGCTCTGGATTGCAGACGACTCGGTGCTCTGGTCATTGGCATTGATGTCAACACACGTGCCAGCATCATGGCAGTTGTCGGTGTGGGTAACGCCTGGGGTCGGTGGATATGCCTCTGTGATGCGCCAGTTATGGCAATTTGGGTCATCTTCGCATGCCTCGTACGCTGCCTCGAGTTTATCACGGAGGTTTTCACTCTTGACGCTGCAGCTGCTTGCTTCCTTGCATATGTTTACCAAGTTAAAGGGATACAAAGAAGTATCAGAGCCACCTCCATTTTCAGCGACTATTTCAATTTCTTTTGTCTTGGTTGATGACTCCAGACCAAAGGCATCCGTTGCCTTGACCGTTATTGTGTGTGTTTGGGCGTTCAATGCATTTGTATCAGAACTTCCAAATGTTACATCCCATTCACATCTGCCGTCACGACAGGATGTTATCTCGTCTGTTTCTGTTATACCTGCAAACTCCACCTCAATCGTTACCTTGTCGTCATAGTCTATGAAGTCAACATCCTCCAGGGTTCCACGGACCTTAAAGGAATCACCTTTCTCAATTTGAGCATTGTCTGCTGGAGTTGTAATGGTTATGCTGGGTGCTGTGGCATCATACCATCCTGTACCGCAGTTGGCTGCACTGCATCCATCGGTGGCGCTGCCTGCGCAGTAATGGTAGGTTTCGGCGTCCTCCATAACGTCTTCTGCCTTGCTTGACGTGAATTCGGACTCGGTTCCGCAGAAGAAACCGATGTAATAGTTCACTGTTTTATCTGTGTCAGAGTAGCCGCCCACCTCGCTTTCAAAGAGGTTCTTGCTTTCGCCGCTGTAATCATTGTCGACGTATTTGTTTGCCACATCATCCTTCATCCACAAAGCGAAGTTCTTGTCCTCCCTGCAGTGGTCAACATCCGTGACCTTTATTTGCGTGTTGGCCTTCTTCCATGTGCCGCCGCTCATCTTGTAGCCGCAGCAGTACCGCCCGCTCGGGCCGTCACAGTTAAGTGAAACGCTGCCCGTGCCAGCCTGCAGCGCATCCTGAATGCCCTCGGCCGCGTCTGTAAACCCGTCGCTCACATCTCCTGCAAGGTCACCTATCTCGCTCATGTGGCCTGTTATGGAATTCATTGAGCTACTTATCTTGCCGAAGTTAACGCAGTTCTGGAGGTTGTTGAAGCACGCCAGCATTGTCTGGGGGCTCTGGCCGCACATGCCTGTGTCGAGCATGTGCTGGTTTGCCTCTATGCACATGTCCATCTTTATCATATTCATCTGTATTTCCTGGACATCCATCTCCATCGCGGCCTGCTCCCCTATCATCTCGCATATCTTCACCCATGCGTTCATTATGGAATCTGTTGCCTGGGCAGTGGGCGCTATTGCCTCGCCGACATTGCTCCAGTCCGTGGTGCCCTCGCCAAGGCCGCCGCCGGCCATTACAGGAACCACTACCATGGCAGCCATTGACATAATTGCCAGCTCCATCGCAATATCCATGCAGTCCTTATACCTGTCCAAAAGCTCCTCCTGTATCTCCTTGGTCTCCTTAAGCAACTCCTTCATCTCATTGACGCCTTCTCTGGTTATGTCGTGGATGCTCCTGACCATCTGCGTGGTGCGGATGGCCGGCAGTGTGCTGTTGAGCGTCATCCTGTTGCTCACGTCGCCGTTGTTGTATGTTATGAGCACCGAGAGCTCGTTGGGCGAGTATACATGCGTCTGCAGAAGTGAACATTTTGCCTCGCTGGGTATCTTGAAGCTGCACGTTATGACATACTGCTCTGGGTTCTCAACCGCGCTGCTCTCTGCCGAACCGTCGCCGCTGGTTTCGCCGGTTCCCTCATCCGAATCCCCGCCTGTTTCATCGTCTCCGTTTTCCTGGAGTGACAGGGCGGATACGTATGGGGACTCGTCCCCGCTGCCGACGTCCTGCTCATCACAGTCTATGTCTATGCCCTCACCATCGAACATGGCCCAGAAGCCCTCTATGTCCGTGCCGTAGGGCTCGTTCTCTATATGCGCCCTTATCTTAACCTCATTGCGGACCTCGCAGCTGTCAAAGAACCGGGGACCGACGCTGTCTATCACCAGCCGCACGCTGCCCTTCTCAACACATGTGCCCCGGGGGCTATAATCCTCATGGTAGTCGCAGAAGTAATCGCTGCCGAACGAGGCATCCTCCTCGCAGGAGCAGTCAATGCAGCAGTTGCTCGCAGTCTCGCCGAGATCTGACTCGCAGTTGCCGTCGCCGCAGTGCGCCGTGACCTCGAGTGTTATGTCGCCGAAATTGTCGTCAAGTTCAAGTATGATGGGCGCGTTACTGGACATGCCAGCAGGCGCGTACTGGTCTGTGAAGGTTATGGTGAAGTTGAGCGAGCCCCTGCCTATATCTATCTCCCTTGTGGCGCTGTCATAGTCCAGCCCGAGCGGCAGGCTCTCGTAGTCAAGCTCTGGTATGACGACATTGCACGTAATCAGTCCTGACGGTGAAGGCTCGCCGCATGACATGTCCCAGCCAGTCGGGTTGCCGTCCATCTGCAAGTCTATGCTGGACTCGTCAATCTCCATGTTGGACGGCATGTTCTCAATAAGGCCCCTTATCCTGAACTCATGCTCAACCTGGGCGTCCTCAAGGCTGTACCCGTCAAGGACCTCGACGTCGGTAAGCGCAACGCTGTACCTGTCCCTGCACTGCTGCTCTGCAGCTGGGTCGCAGAAGTAAGTTGCGCCATAGGCGTCCGTGCACCCGACGTCTATGCAGCAGGTGTCTGCTGTTTCACCATCATCGGTTTCTCCATTACCGCAATCTTGTGTTAGTATTGTAATGAAACCCACATCATTGAAAACATCCATTGTCCTCTCAACAGCACCGTCGAGGTAACTTATTGTTGAGCTCAGACTGTTCCCTCTGAACTTGTATTCAGTGGCTGGGTCATAGTTGTTTATTGAATATTGGAATGAACAATCATATACATATTCCTCGGAATATTCTGGGTTTGTATTTCTATTACAGGTAGCTTCTATTTCATCATAGTTTATTGTACCTTCTTCGGGCTGTATCGGAAGAACAACCTCACCATAGTTCAGGGTGCCCAATATCAGCGTAACGAGTATTGTGCCTGAATCAAAATCGCTTGGCAGGTTGGAGAGCCGCACGCTCAGTTCCATGGAGTTTGTACCAGCCATATTGTAATCACGATAAAAATTGAAACTGTGTTCGACCAATCCCATTTCCATGGCACCTATTGTCCTGCATTCCTCGGTCCTCGAGCCCAGGCCATCACCGACATCACAGTACTCGTTTTCACTGCACCCGCAGGAGTAGTCAACGCGTATGTCTTCAAAGGATTTTGATATTGTTCTGCTGTTTGTTCTGACACTGCTTTCCTGCGAAACGGAGCCTGAAACGTCATTGTAGACAATGTTAAGGTCAAGCCCGTTTGAACCGCCCCCAAGGTAATACGTCCCTGCCCCGCACTCAGGCGCACCGAGCCGGGCTGCCGTAAGCGTGACCGGGCAAACATATGAGCTGCCCTGCCTCGTGCAGTCAAGTTCACGGAATGTGTTTCCGCCTATATGGGCTGTCCCAATAAGACTGTCTGGCACGCTGCTTGGGAGGTTGAGAAGGTTTGCCGCCAGCGTAATGCCATAGCTGGCTGCGCAGTCATTCACTTCAATGCTGTCAACAGAAACCTCTGATATGGAAATCAGGTTCTCGTCCCTGCATACGCCGGCCTCAAAGTTGCCGTCTGCTATGTCGCTGTCGCTAATGTCGCAATAGTATCCTTCTCCATAGTCAGGGTCATTTCTGCACGGAACGTCATAGCAGCAGTTGTCCGCGCTCTCGCCGAGCTCGGTTTCGGAAAGGCCGTTGCCGCAGGTGTATGTCGGGTTCTTGTTCAGTGTTATGGCATTGCCCAGCCTATCCCCCACGCTTATGGGGAACTCAAGGTAGAAGTCGTCTCCCATTGAAGTAATCTCCGTGACCTGGTTTGATACGCCAATGCCCGAGCCGGGGGTGAGCTGAACCGCGGTAGAGAAGGCCAGCTCGTAAAGGTTGCTGGGCCCGTGGAAAACGGCGCTTTCCATCCACGTGAACGGTATCATCTGATATGTGTTTATGAATGCCTTTGCTGTCTCCACCATGTCCAGCGATGCAATGCTGATGTCCAGTGTCTGCACCTCATTAAGGCTGCCGGAGTTTATATCAAATGTTCTCTCATATCCGCCCAGGGCTTCATTAGAAACATAATCGCCAACTATGTTGTACCATATGCCGTGCCATGTCTCTTTGCTGCCCACGCTTCTTTTAACCAGTATTAGCAGGTTTGAGGTTTGGGGATACTGCTGCTGGCCGGAGGTAAGCTCGTTCCACATGTATTCATGGCTTACATAATTATCATACTCATCCGGCAGCGTGTCCTGATGCACGCAGGCATCTATTGAATCGTCTCCGCATTGGTAGACATATATTTTTCCTATGTTCCTGCCAGACACACTCACATCTGCTACATAGAACGTTTCCCCTGTGTTCATATCCGTTTTCTCTTTCACATTAACGTTGTGGGTTATCTGCTGCCCTGTTGATAAATCCACCGTGTCCTGCACCTGGCCGTTGTATATCAGATTGACCTGCGTTGCGCTGGCTATGGGCAGTGCCAGTATTATGAGAGCTGTGACTATCACAAGCGTCTCCATTGCAGTTGTTTTGCATTTCATCCTGTCACCTAAAGTTCATTGTATTCCTTTGAACAGCCGTCAAAGGAATCCGGCCCTGTTTCTGATATAGGACCAAGCCCGCACTTTGAAAGCAGGCTGTAGAGCTTAACCATCTCTGTCTGCTGCTCTTCTTCATCTTCGTCAGAGATGTCCGCAAAGCTTGTTATGTAGGGCATGTAGATGTAGAGGTCGCCGTCATCCTCGCTTAGCGTGTAGCTCATCATGAATCCGCCATAGTTTGCGGTGTAGCCGTCATCCGAGAGAAGACCTACAACAGAGTATTCGCCAGCTGGTATGTAGTTCAGCTCGCCGGAAGCGCCTGTGAACCTGACAGGGTAGCGCTCATCCGAGCTTACATAGAGGTTGGCAACCGTGCTGCCGTGCAGATAATTTGGATTGAACTCCGTGTTCATCAGCCCCACGGCATCTTTCGCTATCACGTAGGTGTCGGTCTCGGAGAGGTAGTTGATGTTGACCTCGTATATGCGCACGCGCTTGTATGGCATTCTCGTAAGCGCAACCGTCTTGTCGCTTAGTGTGGAGCATACGTGCCTGTCTTCGTACCCCGCGTACCCGTGCATGTATACCGCAAGCGTGCCTGTACCGCATGGGGCAGTGGCCTCCACAACGCCGTCTGAATCTGTCTTGCCAAGCGGACATCCGATGTAGCTTACGCTCGCGCCCTCTATTGGCTCGCCTTCGGAATCCTCAACAGTCACCTTGACCGGGCAGCGCGCGCCCGAGCATATCTCCTGCTGCACGGAAGGGTCATAGCCTCCGGGCGTGACAGCCCATTGCCCTTCAGAGTTGTCGTATATGTAGACCGTATGGGCGAAGCTGAACACAGAGCCCGTGCTGTCCCTGACGTTCACCACAAGCGGATAGGTAAGGTAGTAGCTTATGTAGACCGGGTCGGATAGGCATACCGATGTAAGGGGGACCGGCTCTGCTATCTCGAATATCGGGTTCGGCGTGAACTGGAAGTTGAGCTGCGTCAGCTCAAAATCGTCAGGCACGTCAAACCATACATCGAGGTCAGAATAATAGCTGTTCAGGCCCGCAGGCGCATACTGCATAGAATCCAGGAATGCGCCAATGTCAATGTCGTCATCCAGGTTATGGCTGCCGGCAAGCTCTTCCATATAATCCCTAAAAGCACTTGCATCAGCGGTTTCGGCAGAGACAGGTATCTCATAGTCCGGCGCTGAAGACATTTCTATGTTGCCCTGCGGGGATTTGTTGGGCATGTAGGTGTTCGCAACTGTTTCGCGCAGGAGCTCGTCCATCTCTGGCTGTATGTCAAACCATGACCTGAACACAGACTGCCCGCAGTTGTCAAGCATGATGAAAACAGGAACCTCCTGCACGCTTGCCGGCGGCTCGCTGTCGTAAGGGGAGAGCAGCACCGAGGCCATGGTGAATGTCTCGAAAAGCCTGTCATTGGCCTGTGAATAGGTGAATTCTTCGGCGAAATCCTCTATCTGAGCTATGTCAGTCTGCACCTCGGCGCTGAACGGCTGCTGGAAGGCATATTCCACGTCGTCAACCACTATGGAAAGCGGCATGTGGATGTCAATCCTTACCTTGTTATTGCCCTCTGTCAGGGTTATGGCTGAGATTTCGCCCACGACCAGCTCCATGCTTTCAAAGGCTTCAAAGAATGTGTCCCTGTTCTCCTCAACATACTCCGTGAACGCTGTCCTGACGTTATCAAGCACCCTGGGGTATGCGGTCTGCCCGAAATACTGCCAGTAGGGCCTGCCGTCGCCGGCGAACTCAACAGAGCCGAGCACGTATTCTGATTCGTCAAGGTAGCCGCCGTTTTCGCTTACCCTTTCAATGGCGTCGTAAGCGCCGTCCCTCATGAACTGCTCAAATGACGTAGTGATGGCTGCCTGCTTTGTTGCTACGGATTCCGGCACTTCGGAGCCGAACCATCCGCCCATATAGCCCCAGAACACTACCGCGACTACTAAGAACAGCAAACCAAGAATCACGAAGAACTCAACCTGCGCCTTCATATAATATATATTATTGTGCGCTTTGATATTTATAATTACAGATAACTAACCAACGTTGCTGTTAATGCATGCGTAATATATGACTACAGCGAACAGTAACAGTAGCCCGAGCAGGACAAAGAACTCAACCTGCGCTTTTTTATTGCCGCCCATGCCATCAGTCCCTGTACGCTATGTAAAGCGTTGCCTCAAATATCTCCATGCCCTGAGATATTATCTGCTTGGCCGTGAACTTCTCATCAGCCTGTACCACAGCTTCGTCGCCTATTTCGAATTCTATTGGAATGCTATTTTCGTCCCTGAAAACGCCTGTCTGCGGCTCAACCCTTAGGAAGTATTCGAAGTTCTGCTTCAGCAGGTCAAACCTGTCAAGGTAGTACCCCACCCTGCTTATGGCAATATCTTCGCAATTCTCTGTGCCGCAAAAGTAGCTCGGGTGCATGAACACGCTTGCCATGGCATTTCCGACGCTCTTGCAAAATTCATCGCTGTAGCCCGTATCAGTCCTGACAAGCGAGAGCAGAAGGTCGCTTACATACTGCTCAACATAGTCCTCCCTGTTAAAGGTGTCAGCAAAGGACAGCAGGAACAGGAAGAGCATGCCGAATATTATGAGTACCAGGAACATCAGTACCATGGTTGTCTGCGCCTTCTTAGTCTCCATAAACACCCACCCTAAGCATGCCTATGTCTGTCCTGCCATCATTCAGTGTCTTCCTGTAAATGTTGACGGGCATCACATAGCTCGTGGCCGGCCTGTCTTCGTCCCTGCAGAATGACCAATGGTTGCAATCAAGATAGTCAACAAGGGTACATTCTTTATCCGAGCTTTCAGCTGATTCACTATATTCAAACGCCCTCACCTCAAAGTAGAAGTTCGAGCCGAACAGCTTCTCAATGTTATCGCATAAATTGTCCATATGCATCAGCGCTGTCAGCTTGCTGTCGTCAAGCATGGACGTTACGGACATGGAGGCGCCCTTCAGCAGATACATCGTGCTTTTAAGCGAGTCAAGGTTCTCAATGGCCCTTTCACTGAAGCTGCCCAGGCTGGTGATTTCCATCTGGGAAACCTGCCATGCCGAGAGGAATATTATCAGGGCGACTACTATTATGAATATGAAGAACGTCATCAGCACGTATTCCATTATGTTTGCCTGGCCTGACAGGGTTTTCGCTCCGCGGGCTTTCACAGGCCTATTTCTGCTGGGCATTTTGCATACTCCTTATATTCAAGTCCCTGGGACAGAAGCGAATAGAAGACATCATCTGCCTGCTCGAACAGCCCGAGCAGGTTGTCCACACTGCTGTGGGTTTCGTAGTAATCCGGTTCCGAGAGCACATCAGCTATGGAATCCATGATGTCTTTGAACGTGCTGTATTCCGGGCTGGTGCCTGCCAGAAGCTCGGCCCTGCCTGACATCATCTGCGCAGCAATTAAGACCTGCTCCCTGAACATGTCGTTTACATAAGTGTAATAGTTGCTGCCCCTGAACCCGTGTACTGTCTGCTCGTCACCGCCTGTTATCAGTGCGAGCAGGTCAAGCACGTTCTTGCACAGGTATGTCTCGCCAGAGCCCTTTATGTGGGCCTCTGCTGTGCCGCTGCTGCCAGGCATCTCAATGCATACCCCGCTGCTGTAATCCTCAGAGTTGCAGCTGCCTGAAACCGTCACAAGCCTGCTGTTCGCGGGCAGCCCTGCCGTGCACGCTGAGAACAATTGGCTCACGGAACCGATTCCATTGTTGAGAAGCTCATTGAAGCCGTCCTTCTCGCACCGGCCGCCGCAAAGGTCGTCATAGTATAGCGTGCCGCCGCCGCACAGACCGAATGTCACCTTTGGGGCTTCCCCCTGGACATACTCTGTTGACGGCATGCTGTCAACTATCTTCCTTATCAGGCCGATTGCGTCATCCGAATCGTCAAGGGGCACGAATATCACAGCTGTGTTCCCCAGCGCCTCCACGAAGTAGAACTCCCACCACCCGAGGTTGACAGAATCCCTGTAGACGACAACATCGTCGCCCGGTATCAGCAGGGTTGGAACGGTCAGGGTAACCTTGCCTGCTGTTGTCCCGAGGCTTATGCCCGGCCAGTGTATGGGCGGGTTGTATTCGGTGTCAAGGAAGATGTCAAAATCCAGCGGGGATTCGCCGAACTGGGTAAAGCTGAACTGCGTGCCGCTCTGGTAGACATTGTTTATCGTGGCAACGAAGTTCTTGGCTATGCTGTTCTGTATCCTTGCCTCCTCTGTCTCGCCGTAGACGCCGGCATAGGTGAGGAAGAAGTAGAGGACAAAGACTGCTATTATCAGCCCGAATATTATCCTGAATGCCTGGAATATTGATGCTGCCATGCTATCATTCGTGCAACGAAACCTCTACGTTTTCGCCCGTGTTCTCAAGCTTGAGCTCTTCGCCGCTGCTGGCGCAGAAGTTCTGAGAAACATACATGTGGTCAATGACCTTACCCATCTGGGATGCGCCGTTCTGGTATTTTATCCACAGGTTGTAGCCGTTCTCAGTTATCATGCTTTCGATGATTTCATTCGATTCCCATCCGCCTGCTAACCTTGTTTGGGGGTTCTCCGGGTCGATGAAGCAGAAGGTTGAGCTGCCGGGTATCTGTATTGTGTAGAGCTTTGTCGAGTCAGGCCACGTGTTATAGTACCAGTCGTCAACAACGTCCCGTATGCTATCCACCGCCGTATCTATCTGGGCAAGCTCCTGCATCTTTCCCCATTCTGTTATTACATAGAAACCGAAAATAACCAGTGCTACCAGCAGCACGATGGTGAAAATCATGTTGAATGGTATGCTCACGTCTCCTTTCATGCATAATAATTGTTTCCGGAGAATTATATATAACGGCTGCTTCTGTAGCTTATACTATCTCAAACGAGAGCTGAACGGAGCCGTAGATGCTTGGTGACACGTTGGGTGAGGTGTGCTTGCACTCGGTGTCTACGGGGGACTGGCACAGTGCTGCCCTGAGTATGTAGCCGCCTGTTGGTGCCCCGCTTGCAGGAGTAACCGTTATTGTTGTTGTCTCTATCCCGCCTGCAGGCACGGCTATGGACTCCGAATACGTGAGCCATAAATCCACTTCGTCTGAGAGCAGGCCCACTGTCGAGGAGACGTCCACCAGGCCCTCAAGATAGACGTTGAGATAATATATATTCGCCACGTTTGCATCCTTGTTTTTCACAGCCAGAACAAACTCGCCGCTCTCGCCGCTCTGCCATTCCGTGGAAGGGAACGCAACGCCTACTCTGTCACCGGTCTGCAGAAGGTAGTCAACAATTGCCTGCTCGTCGTCCTCACTGACGCCATGTGTGCTGGAGCCAGCAGACATTAGCGGTCCACTGATAAGGGTGACGGCGAGAACAATGATGATTACAAGGGCAACGACAGCAAGTGCGGTCCTGTTCTTGCCCGCCTTAATGCTGCCCGTTATCATGCTTATGTCCATATAGAATTATTGTCTCCCCGGCTTAAAAAATAACAGTTCTAAACTACTGTTATTCCGAATTGGTCAGAACCATAAAGATCACTTGATGCTATATCATAACCAGTGATGTGTTCTGATGCTGAATGACAGTTAGAAGCCGGCGACCCCCTGCAAACAGCTGCCCTGAATTGATAGGTGCCTGTTTCTGCATTTGATGGTATTGATATTATTATGTCTGCAGTTGAAACAGCCCCAGCTGGCACATCTATTGTTCCTGCATTTGTTAGCCATGAGCTTGTTGTATCAAAGTAGTGGTCTACGTCATTGGACAACCCTAATGTGTTTTCAACATAGATGTGATAATAGAATGTTGTTAATGTGTTCGGGTTATCATTTTCTACGGCCAGGGTAATGGCACCTCTTTTGTTTCTTGCCCAGTCTTCAACGGCAGGTGCAGCAACACCGACAACCTTGCCCGTTGTTTCAATATCCTCTATGAGGTTCTGCTTTGCTATGGCCGTAACTTCATATGTTATTGAGGTTATATCCTCAAACATGCCTGAGAGCCATGCTATAAGTGATGTGAGAAGTATGACGGCAAAGATGACAGCCACTATCATGCCCAAGCTCATCTGGATGGCGCCCTTGTGCCCGCAGCCGGGGCTGTGATGCTTTGTTGTCATGGTTAATATTTATCCGAGGATGCTTATAAAAGCGAAGGATTTATTGCGAAACGTGCCATGTCATGGCATCGCAGTCAGTGCTCTGGCCGGAGCCCACGGCGGGGCTTATAGTAACGTCTGTTGTCATGCCGCAGGGCTGAGGAGCCCGGTTTCCCATACGGTCTCTGTTTTCTCGCCGGTGAGCGTGATGCTGAGCTTAAGCGGCGCTTCGGTTGCGCTCTCCCAGTTTTCGCAAAGCAGCTGGTAGCCAACTTCAAGCACATAACCTCCCCTGAATATCCGGGTGTTCAGATAATTCTCCAGTGTGCTTAATCGTGTCTGGGCTTCGGCGCAGTCTGCACTGCCCTCAAGCGTGTCCCGGAAAAGGTCCCTTATGTTCCAGAGCAGATAGATGTCATTCTGCTCCATTGAGCCGGGCACATCAGCCTCCGAATACTGGAAAAGGTTCTGCTGGACGCTGAAAATGAAGCCTATCAGAAAAATCATCGTCACTATGAACATCTGCGCTTTGTGTTTTTTTCTGAGAGCCATAATAATATTTTGTTTTCAGAATTAAATAGTGCTCTATGTATTTAAGCCAACTAGGAAAACTTTATATATTATTAAATAATATATAATAATATGGAAGAACATTTTGTTAAGAAAATAAGAAGAACTGGAACAAGTCTCGGTGTAAATATCCCCAAAGAAATAATTGAAGTACTGAAATTGAATGAAGGCGACATCATTAAAGTCAGAATTAAGAAAATGGGTGGTGTTTGATATCAACATAAAAGTGAGCCCCGAAGACACAAACAAAATAAAGAGCCTTTACCAATCAGGAGAGTCAATATTCACTATTGCCAAGAAGTTTAATGTTCACCCCTCAACTGTTTGTGAACATTTAGAAAAATCTGGAACTAGAAGGCGCTCTCTCAAAGAAGCTGGAATTCTGGCATCTGAAAAAGGCAGGCTTCCCAATAAACATGAAATACCAAAATCTTCAAAGAAATTGACAAGGGAAAAGGCATATATTTTAGGTGTTATGTGTGGAGATGGTTATTTGAATCGCACAAATAATGATTCATATCAAGTAGCATTACAAGCTATTGATAAGGATTTTGTTATTGAATTTGCAAAATGCATAGAAAAAATCTATAGGATTGTGCCTTCTGTAAGAAAAATCAAAACTGATATACCCAATTGGAATGATAAATGGCAAGCAAGAATCTGCTCAAAAGAAATATATAATGATATTTTAGATTATGCACTGTTTGGAAAATATGAATGGAAAATACCTGGTATTATATTCAATTCATCAAAAAATATCAAATATAGTTTTTTGAAAGGGTTTTTTGATTCAGAGGGTTCTGTGGATAAATCAAAGAAAATTGTTGCTGTGTCTGTAAATGAATTGGGTATAAATGAAGTAGCGATTTTATTATTATCAATTGGTATAAGGTCAAATATAAAAGAAGTTACAAATGTAGTTGATAATCGAAGAAGGCAATTTTTTATCAATATAACAGGGAGAGAGTTTATTGAATTATATAATCAAAAAATCAATTTCTCCATCAAAAGAAAACAGACCAAGCTCAATAACATGATAAAGAATTATAAATTGAGAGTAACTCCACACCAAGATGTGGAGAAATTAAAAAGCAAAATGATAGAATTGAGAAATAAGGGCTGGTCATATCAAAAAATATCAAATGAATTGAGGCTAAGTATATCAACTGTATGGAGAAATATTAAGAAATAACTCATGGCACTAACCGTTCAGGAGTTCTGGGAAATAATATAACTTCTTTAATATTATCTAAACCGAGCATCATTTGAACCATCCTCTCAACACCGAAGCCGATTCCACCATGTGATGGAACGCCCCACCTAAAGGCATCAAGGTAGAACGTGAACTTCTCGGGGTCAAGTCCCTTGCTCTTCATGACCTTCACCAGCTCCTTGAGCCTGTGCTCCCTCTGGCCCCCAGAGGCCATCTCCATGCCCCTGTAGTCAAGGTCAATCCCGCGCGAGAGCCTGCCGTCATACATGATGTAAAAGGGCTTTATCATGGACGGGAACTTGGTTATGAAGTACCATTCGTGCCCCTTCTTTTCCATTATCCTGCCGAACATGGCCTCCTCCGTATCGCCGATGTCGTCCCCGAATTTCAGCTTCAGGCCCTGCTTGTTCAGGGCCTTGAGGACCTCGGAGTATGTGACCCTCCTGAAGGGCAGTCCGGGCACGCTTATCTTTGCCCCGAGTATCTTCAGCTCAGGGCCGCAGTCCTTCTTTGTCTCCTTCATGACATAATGCACCATGCCCTCAAGCGTCTTCATTATGTCCTCCTCGGAGTCTATCCATGCCTGCTCAAAGTCCACGGACACGAACTCGGACACGTGCCTGCGCGTGTGAAACTTCTCTGCCCTGAATGCCGGGCCTATCTCATACACCCTGTCCAGCCCAGATGCCATCAGCATCTGCTTGTAGAGCTGCGGGCTCTGCCGGAGGAAGGCCTCCTTCTCGTAGTAGATGAGCGGGAACAGCGTTGCGCCGCCCTCTGCCCCTGCGGCCTGTATGACAGGCGTGTGAACCTCGACGAAGTCATTGCCCTCAAAGTATTCGCGCATCTTCGTAAGCACAACGTCGCGCACCCTGAAAAGCGACTGCACCTTTGGGTTCCTCATGTCAAGGAAACGGTAGACAAAGCGCTTGTCCTTGCCCGACTCTATTTTCCCTGCTATGTCTATGGGAAGCGGCGTCTTTGCCCTGCTGACGACATCAAGCTTGTCAGGAACGATTTCAAGCCCGCCCGGTGCCTGCGCAGACTCTTTTACAGTGCCCGTGACAGCGACACAGTCCTCCCTGTTGAGTTTCGGGATCATGCTGACTATACCTGGTGCCGCAATGCCTTTCTTGGCAGTGACCTGCACAAGGCCCTCGCGGTCGCGGAGCATGAAGAACTTGAGCCCCCCGAGGTCGCGGGTCTTCTCAACCCAGCCCTGAAGAAGCACCTTCTGCCCCTTCTTAATCTCCTTCGTGTAGCTCCTTTTTAGTCTCTCAGACGGCATAAGGCATCACAATAACTTTTAATTTGAATTTTGGTTATAAAAGATTTAAGTCTTCTTTCCAAATCTAATCATGCCTGAAGAACAGTCCACGTTCACTTACCAGAGGATGCTGCCATCCGTTGAAAGGAAGGTTTCTGATACCAAGGAGGATGACATAAGGGTGCGGGTTCTGGGCACGGTGATTGACAAGAGCGGGAACAGTGTGGTTCTTGATGACGGCACAGGCACGATAACCGCTAACTTTGACGGGCCTGTCAAGGCAGAGGTGAAACAGCTCGCAAGGGTTTTCGGAAGAGTCGTCAATACTTCGGGCGGCCTTGAGCTCATGGGCGAGGTATTGCAGGACATGAGCGGCCTTGACATGGAGCTTCGCAAAAGGGTAGACGATGCGGTTAAAATTTAAATGTTCAAACCAAATGTAAAGTGATACTATGTTCAAACTTGAGCTTTCGGATGTGGATTTGCTGAAGGAATCAATACCAATAATAGCCGAGATAATAGATGAGGGCGTCTTCAAGGTTGACAAGAACGGAATGAGCCTTCTCACGCCTGACAGGTCAATGGTCGCTGTTGTTGACTTCAAGCTGCTTTCAACCGCTTTTGATGACTTCAAGGTTGAAGCCGATGCCTCGCTCGGGCTGAACCTTGCAAATCTCGTTGCAATACTCAAGAGGGTCAAGGGCACCGACAAGATGGTTCTTGAATCGGATGAGAAGAGCAACAGGCTGAAGATAACAATAAAGGGAAACGGTGTGAGGGTTTTTGAGCTGCCTCTGATTGAAATAAAGACGGAGAACCCGCCGATAAACCAGCTGAACTTCAACAGCAGGATAGAGCTCCAGTCAGAGGTTTTTGACGAAGGCATAGCTGACGCTGACGTCATAGGGGATTCCGTCATACTGGAGGCCGGGGACAAGAAGTTCAGGATGTACGCAAAGGGCGACATATCCTCAACAGAGCTTGCGATAGAAGAAAAGGACAAGGGCCTTCTGGGTATCAAGACCAGCGGGAGCATAAAGGCCCGCTACCCGCTTGAATACCTGAAGAAGATGGTAAAGATGGGCAGGCTTTCAAAGAACCTTGTACTTGAGTTCGGAACAGATTACCCGATGAGGATAAGCTTCGCTTCCCTTGACAAGATGTCGTTGAGGTTTGTCCTTGCGCCGCGTGTTGAAGAGTAATTGTTCCCTTTCTTTCAGAAAGAAAGTTCTATATTTCACCCCAAACAAGCTACCTAATTAAATCTAAATCGCCGCTTATACTAAACATGAACCCAAAAGAAAAGGCCAGACGGATGCTTGAATTCCTTGAAAAGAAGTCTGATGTCGGTTTCAGCTACTCAGAGCCCTTGCGGGCACTGCTTTCCTGCCTTCTCTCGCAGCGCACGCGCGATGCGAACGCAGGGCGCGCTTCGGACAGAGCATATGCAAGCCTTTAAACCCAAAATGCAAGATTTGTACATTGAATGGCATTTGTGAATACCATGAGAATCAGAGAGGACTACAAGCTCAAGAAGGCAGAGATTAAGCGCAGGCTTCTTGAGTTCACAGAGATATGGAACAGCAAGCCGGACAGCAGGGTTTTTGCAGAGCTCTGCTTCTGCATCTGCACGCCGCAGTCCAGTGCCAAAAAGTGCTGGGAGGCGGTTTCAAAGCTCTATGTGAGCGGGGCGCTATTCAGGGGCACTGCTAATCATATAGCGGCTGTTCTGAAACATTTCGGGGTCAGGTTCTGCAACACCAAGGCAAGGCGGATTGTTGAGGCAAGGAAATACCTTCCTATAAAAGAGAAGATAGACGTAATGAACCTTGACTGGACGAGGAAATGGCTTGTGAACCACATCAAGGGCATGGGCTACAAGGAAGCATCGCATTTCCTGAGGAACATAGGCGTTGGGGAAAAGTTCGCCATACTTGACAGGCATGTGATTAGGAACCTTGTAAGGCTGAACGTGATACCTGATATGCCGAAAAGCCACCTGACCGCTAAAAGATACCTTGAGATTGAGAAACAGATGCGCCAGTTCGCAAAGAAGAGCCGCATCCCCATGCCCGAGCTGGACCTGCTCTTCTGGTCAATGGAGACGGGCTCTGTTTTTAAGTAGAACTATATTTTACACCGTAATGGAATTCAATTGCCTCATTATGCATTTTCTAATATTATAGCTATTGGCATGCTTTGCATAAGCCATCCAGCTTTCAATGCTCTGGATGATTTTTATGTGAGAAAGGCATTTCCGTTCTTGTAGCATTTTGAATCTTAATAGTCTCTTTTCAATTGCTCTTAGATTGCTCCTCTTTATCAGTTTGTAATGATAAAAGACCCTGTATCCGAGCAGATTCATTCCTCTATGGAGCGGGAAAATCTTTGATTTTTCTGAATGAAGCCTGAGTTTGATTGTCTTTAGAAATTTGTTTATCTCGTTTTTACAGTATTTCAGGCGTTCTTTGGACTTGTCCAGCAAGATAAAATCGTCCACATATCTTATGTAATATCTGGCTTTCAGCTTATGTTTCACGAAATAATCTAGCTCGTTTAGGTATACGTTTGCGAAGAATTGGCTGGTCAAGTTACCAAGAGGCATCCCTGTGTTTTTATCTTTATAATTGTGGTTTTCAAGTATCTTCCTTATCAAGCTTATAACGTTTCCATCTTTGATTCTGTGCTTCAGGATCGAGAGCAGAATGCCGTTATCAACCTCGTCAAAGTAATGCTTGATGTCGGCTTTCAGTACATAGCCGATGACCATGCTGTTGTCCTTTGGCCTATTGACTAATCTGCCGTTTCCAGAGGCTTTCCTTTTGAATTTGTCAAACCTTCTCAAAGCTGCGTGCGTTCCTTTACTCTTTTGGTTCGCATAAGAATCAATAATGAAGGCCCTTTCAAACAAAGGCTGGATAACATTGCAGACAGCATGATGAACCACCCTGTCCCTGAAATGTGATGCTGAGATAACCCTTGTTTTTGGGTCTCGTATGACGAACTGTCTCAAGGGTCTTGGTTTGTAAGTTAAAGTTTCAAGCTCTTGCTTTAGTTGTAGTAAATTCCTTTCCATGTTTAGTTCAAATTCCTGCACTGATTTCTTGCACCTCTTATTCTTCCTTGCTTTCCTGTACGCAAGCTCAAGGTTCCTGAAGGAGCATAGCTCTTTATACAGGTTCCTATATGTCCTGGTCAACCCCCCCCCCCTCATGCCGCCTGTCAATAATTCCAGATATTTCATCCAGCAGGGCGCTTATGCGCTCATATTTCCTGAAGCTCAGATATGACAAATCCTTGCACAGCCTGAACAGAATCTGCAGTTTGTGGGCTTCGTAGAGAATTTTTCTCCTGTTGGTTTTGGTGTCCCTATTGGACAGGTCTATAACAAGCTCCAGAATCCTTATTGAAGTCACTTCTATTCTTTGGGCTAAAACCGATCTGCGTTTTCTTGGGAATTTACTCGCTGTTAGGTATACCCATTTGATCATCTCATACACTTTCTGGAACAATATATTGTAAGACATACAGACAATAAAACCGCCCAGACAGCTTTGAGCCATTCACGTGGAAGGAACCGATATTGGGATTCAGGCCAAACAAATACTTGTTCGATTTCCTGTTGTCAGGCTCATTGTTGGCATTGAGGTTGAACCGGCCATTGTTCCTGTCGTTGTTGCAATAGCGATCCACAGACAAAACCGGCTATATGCAATATACAAAATCGGTCAATTGCTGCAGAAACGTTATAGAATTAGATGAAAAACATTTAATGCTTAAGATTTCCGGGCTTTGGCTTCTGTGGCGTGCCTCGCTCCGCTCGGCGACCTACTCACGCGGAAGGAACCGATAATGGGACTCCTGCCGCCAGGCTCATCGTCGGCATCGAGGCCGAACCGGCCAAGGCTCCCGTCGTCGCTGCAATAGCGATCCACAGCCTTCACTCCTGCTCCTTCGTCTCTTGACCAGAATCTTGACACCGCCATCCTTGCGAACTCTGGGGAGAATCCCCTGCTTGTGTAGGATGCTTCTGCTTGCTCTCTGGATACGGTTGACAACGGGAATCCTGTCTCAGGGTTGTATGCCCCGTCATTTGTTAGTTCAGGGAACCCTGTCCCTGGTATGAAATCATGAACCATTTCCCCTTCTCCCCGGTTGACTTCCCATAATCCTGAATCCTTGTTGAATTTGAAGCTTTCCGGGTGGGTGAATATTGCTGCCCTTGCATATCCTTTCTTTGGTTGTAGGGTTCCGTGGTCACTATAATTTACTGCATTATCGCATACATGCCCCTGTCCGAACCTGTCGTATAAGAAATTCAGAGCATCTCTCTGTCTCTGGTCTGGTTCGTACTTGCAAAGCTTAGCCATAAGGTAGGCATTCCATAGGGCAAGGTCTTCCTGCGCTGTTATCGATCCCCTGTGCAAGTGTTGGTATTGCTCTCCGAAACCGGTTCTTTCTGTTGCAGTCTTTCCTTCAAACTCCAGGGGAACCAGATTCCTGGCAGTATCCAAACCTATGACTCCACCGCTTGATGCCCCTACTGGGTATTGGCTTACCTTAAAGGATATTTGTTTTTGCATAGTCCATTATAGGACAGAAAGATTTATAAATGGGTTTTTAGTTACTCTGGAGTTGTATTAATGTTGAGTTAGTCTATCTTAACTGTCTTCTTGCCCCTTTCCTGGGGGATTACCTTCAGCTTTGCCCCCGGGAAGCTCTTTTCCAGCTCCTTTCCGCTGAAGTATTCATGAAGGAATACTGCGAGCGCACCTATCTCGCTGTGGGGTTGGCTACTAACGGCTATATTGTAGTCGGAAAGCTGGTATACCTCGCCAGGGACCTTCTCCCCTCCCACTATGAGCAAGATGCCCTTCTGCTGCCTCAGTTTGCGAATGTGCTTTTGCATAGGGAGGCCATAAACCGAGAGATGAACCTTGGTGCCCTTCCATCTGGCCAGAACGCGTCTCCAGTTCTTCTCGTAACGTATCTTAAACGAGCCGCCCCAGTTCTTCACGACCTTCCTGACGGATTCCTCGTATCCGCTGTCCCTTTCTCCGGAGTATATTATTTCTTTTGCGCCGAGGGCTCTCGACACGAGCGCGCAGTGCGTGCTCACGCGCACATCGCGCCCGGGCCTGTGCCCGAGCCGGAGAACTGTTATGGTCATAGAATAAGATTGTCAGCAGGTTTTAAAATTAATCACATGTAAACACGCAGTCAGGCGGGCTGCAGGCAGAGGACCAGTCACCGCAGGTCTCTTGGCATGTGCCTGCTCCTTCAGCAGTAGATACCTCAGCATTCCACGCAGCAGGAGATGGCTCTGAACTTCCACAACCATTTCCATCAGAATAACAAAAAGTGCTAAATGTCATTTCACAAAATTCCTTTTGAGTATTGTAAATACGTGGTCCAGTCAAATGGCCTCCAAATATCGTTAGATATATCACGATACTCAGTATTGAAATCACAACAATTATAATTATCAGCTTATTGATTCCCATGTTAACTATTTGGCTCTATTTCTTTAAAAATCAACAAGTAGCATGTATAACCGCAACGGCCTTCTTGTTGTCTGCTATCAGGCCATTGAAGATGTCAATGGCGTCAGGGGACTGGTCAATGAAGAGCTTGACGCCGGATTTTTTGGCGCTCTGCTCGACGCCGTCGGTCACCTTTACGCCGCCGCCCTGGTGCCCTGTGCCTATGACAACGGCATAGGGTTTGCGCTTCAAAAGCCGGTTGAGCTCTGTCACGTTGAATATGTGCCTCTTTGATAGGAATTCGAGCTTGCCGTCCCACCATACGACCATATCAGAATAATATGTCTTGCCGTTTATCACAACCTCGCCGAAGTTTACGGCGTTTATCTCAGGTGTTTCTGCAGCCATGTAAATAATTGTGTTCTCATAATAAAAACCATTTATCAGTTTCTGCTCTACAGCTCTTTGTGGAAGTGGTTAGCTCCTGTAAAGAGCTGTATTTTTAAAGGAGCAAACACATAATTATTATATGGCAAAAGGTCTTTCCACAACCCTTGTTTTGATAGTGACGATTGTAGTCCTGCTGATTGTTGCACTGGTTTTGCTCACAGTGTTTGGCAGTACCATAACGTCAATAGCATCAGTTGGGGAAGGCAAGGCACAATGTGGAATGGTGTTTGGTGCGTTCTGCTTCAAGGTAAGTGACACGGCCGGTTGTGCAAGCACACCTTCAACATGGGGTGCCAAATTGTTCAAGATGGGTGACACCAGCTATGCGTGCCAAAACACTCAATTATGCGGTGATTGGGGCGGCGGGACAGGCGCAGGGGCATGCAGCTGGCATGCTGAAACAAAAACTTGCACATTCACATGCGACTGATGAATATCGCAATTAGCCAATTTCTATAAAAACAACCTGAGCCAATTATATGTTACGCCATGCTATAGATGACGGGGCCTGAAACCACACCGCGCAATCTGTGATGAAGACATGCTTTGCATGTCAAACTATCCTATGTGTTGGTGAAGTCAGGCATTTAGATTTGGATTGATTGCGGTTTGGGAGTAATGCATGAACCCCGAGAACGTTGAAGGGATAATGAAGCTGATAACGTCAGAGTTTTCATGGGAACAGGTCATATACAAGATAATCGCATGGGAGGGCCTTGACCCGTGGGACCTGAACATAAAGAAGCTATCCGATTCCTTTGTGCAGTACATAGCCAAGATGGAGCAGCTTGACTTCAAGGTGCCTGCAAAGTACGTCGTGATAGCGGCCGTGCTGCTTCGCATGAAGTCCGACCACCTTGAGTTCCTTGATTTCATGCACGACATGGAGGCCGGTGAAGAGGGGCCCGGGCCCGAGGTAGACGGCGAATCCCCCGGGGATGAAGAGGGGGAGCAGGAGGACTTCCGGATAAGCCCAATAACAGTGCCGCCGAAAAGACAGCCCGTGCGGAGGGTAATGGTCACAGAGCTCATATCAGCGCTCAGGAAGGTCATGGAGACTGAGGAGCGCAGGAAGGTCAGGGGCCTGAGAAGAAGGGAGAAGATAGAAATCAAGAACACAGACAGCGTTGTGAACCGGATAAACCAGATATACGACAAGATAAGCGGCCTCCTTTCCAGGATAAAAGAGAAGGAGAAAAAGAAGCTCACGTTCTCTGAGCTTGTTGAGAAATGGAACAGGCAGAACGTCGTTGACACGTTCCTCCCCCTTGTCTACCTTGACAACGAGAAGAAGGTAAACTGCGAGCAGGAAAACATGTTCGATGAGATATACATAACTAAACGGTAGCGTTTTTGATATCAAGTTAAAGAGATGGGTATGTTGGTTTCAGTTATTGCGCAACGGGATGATATCCTTTCCGGTGGCACTGATTTATATAGGTTCTGAGAGAATTATTATCAGATGTTATGAGCGACCATAAAAGGCTTCTGGAGGCGGCGCTGTTCATTTCCTCAAAGCCGCTGATGCTTGACGACCTTGCAAAGGTGCTGAATGTCAATTCTCTTGGCTATGTCAAGGAGCTTCTGCAGAAGCTCCAGAAGGATTATGAAAACAAGGCAATAGAGCTCTTCAAGACCCCTGAAGGCTGGCAGTTCCAGGTAAAGCCGAAATACCTGCCGCAGGTATCAGGGCTGACGCCCTATTCAGACATATCAGAGGGCGCGAAGCGCACCCTTGCCGTAATCGCATACAAGGAGCCGATAAGGCAGAGCGAGATTATCCGGCTGCAGGGGAACAAGGCCTATTCTTACATCAAGTCGCTGCTGAAGATGAACCTCATAAACGCAAAGAAGACGAGCAGGACAAAAATTCTCAGCCTGACGCAGGAGTTCGAGCGCTATTTCGGCGAGGAGAGGAAGAGGATAAAGGAGATGATGGACGCGCAGGTCGACCGCATGCAGAGACAGGCTGAGACAAAGGCTCAGCGAGCCTCAGAGGCTGCTGCTGAGGAACCAGAGGCCGAAATCGGAGAAGAGGAGTCCAAACCAAGGCCTGAGAAATATTCTGATGGGGCAAAACCCGCAAAGCCTGGAAACACAAGACCCCCAAAAAAGGAGAAAGCAACCAAGAAAAAAACGGGAAAGAAAGCAGATTCCAAACCCAGGAAATCAGCCAGCAGGAAGGTTACAGTAAGGGCTGCCGGAGACACCGATGTTGAGAAGACAGCGCAGCCGATTGAAGAGCTGGTTTTGTGAAAGCCCTCACCAGGCTTAGATTTCCAAATAACCTGAAAGACGTTTTTTCATATTAAAAATTTCTTTAATCAGTTTTTTGCCTTGTCCGAATTCGACTTTCGTGCCGTAGTAATTGATGCTGTTTCTCGTATATCTTAATCTATCGAAACCATTATAGTCAAATTCTTTGATATTTTTTCTTAGCAATTCTCCCATGCATATATGTGATAATACCTTGAATTGTTTTGATATGCAGATAGCCTCGAGAATTTCCCTCAGAGAATCATAGGCAAGGGAAACATAAGCAGAGATATTCATTTCATTGAGTTCAGCTGTTCTGACTGTCTTTTCTTTTATATCAGCCATTTCTATTAATGACCTAATTAGTTCTTTGTTTATTATTGTTTTCTTTATCAATCCTTTTCTAAAACAGTCGTCTAAATCCATTTTATTTCGCCCTGTAATATTATTCCATTCAATACGTTGTTTATCAGATGCTTGTTTTTTAGGTTTTTGATATCCTCGATTGCCAGAATTTGTATATTCCTCTTAAGTGTTTTTTCATATTGCTTAATTGCAGTAAATCTTTTGGTTTTCTCAGAAATAACCAGAATGTCAAAATCGCTTGTCTCATTATCCAGACCATAGGCAGCAGAACCGAATAGCACTACTGCTGGCTTTAGATAGAAACGATTCAACTGCTCAAGCAGACCGGATTCCCTTATTCTCCTTATGTTATAGTATGTTTTCAGGTCACGGTAAGCATCACTGTCAAGGTCAGCTTTGTATAGCTTGAAATTGCGCTCATCCCTTTTCTTCAGCAAGCCCATTCCAACAAACCTGCTAAGCTCCTTGCTTGCCGTAGCCGGCGCTATCTTCAGCGTCCTCGCAACTTCCCTTACATTGAATTCCCTCGTGGGTTCATCAAAGAATGCCCCCAAAATGTTTATTTCTTTGAACATATGTTTAATTATATGAACACTTGTTTAAATATATTTACTTTCTTCATTCAAGTTGTTGAGAAGACCGAGCAGCCCATTGAGGAACTGGTTCTGTGACGCACCCTCCCGGGGTTTTAAAAACACCTAATTTTTCACCGAAATCAATAGTATGCGACCAACAGAAACCTTTATAATAACCCTTTTCTGTTTGTTTTGAACCAAAAGCGTTAACGGAAAAGCTATCCATGCACGCCGATAGCTTTATAATAACCCTTTTCTGTTTGTTTTGAACCAAAAGCGTTAACGGAAAAGCTATCCATGCACGCCGATAGCTTTATAAACCCTTAATGTCACTATTAATTAGTGACAATTATGTATAATAGAAATGGCTTCCAAGCAATAGAAGGCTATGTGACAGTAGTGAAGGCTGACATTGACAGGGGCCAGTCTTTCTTGAGGGGATACATGGAACCGGAAGAACTTGCTTCAGCGCAAAGCAATGCCGAAATGGCTGATGCCGTGTTCAGAAAATTCCCTGATTTGGATAAAAATGTGACTGACGGGACGCCTGAAGGTGATATACCGGAAAGTGATACCCATTATAGGGACAAGATTGTAACATCCAACCATCACAGGCCGAATGGGGCTCTTGGGTTTGCCAGCAGACTTGCAAGGTCTCCTTATGTGGATTCCATTTTTATAGGAAGGAATGTTGGAAGTGTCAAAGGAACCAGAATGAAAATGAGAGGAGACGGGTTGGATATTATTTACGCCAATGACAACCATGGCGTAAGACTCAGTGTAAAGACAACCGGAAGGACCGATAAACAGAGGGAATACATATCAAGGAAACTTATGGAAAGGTTTGGCCTGTCATGTGCTGCCTGAGCGGCTGACTCTCTTGCTTTTCAATTTTAAACACCCATATCTAATTATAACTATGGCCAAACCAAAGTCCCTGTTCTGGGCGGACCAGATTGCTGAAACGATTCTCAAAAGGAAGGGCTTCCATTACATCAAGAAACCTGCGCCCAGGATGAAAGAACATACCGTAAAGACATCGGCCTCGCTGTCGGGCGTGCTGCACATAGGCCGGCTGAGCGACACCATACGCGGGGAATCGGTTTACAGGGCGCTGAAGGATGCCGGAGCCAAGGCAAAGCTTATATGGGTCGCGGAAGACATGGACCCCTTGCGTAAGGTGCCCAAAGGCGTGCCTGCGAATTTTGAGAAATACATAGGCATGCCCGTGACTGACATACCAGACCCTGACGGCTGCCACAAGTCGTATGCAGAGCACCATGTCTCGGAATACTTCAATGTCATTGACGATTTCGTGAAAGCTAAGATGCAGAAGTTCTCAATGAGGCAGGAATACAGAAAAGGCAACTTTGCGCCATACATCAAAAAGATTATAGGGAACATGGAAGATATTATCAAGATACAAAACATGTACAGAAGCAATCCACTGCCAAAAGGCTGGAGCCCGTGGAAGCCAATATGCGAGAACTGCGGCAAAATAATAACAACCAGCGTGACTGATTTTGCTGACGGTGTTGCTCATTACGAATGCAAGGATTATTCATTCGAGAAAACCAAGGCCAAAGGATGCGGCCACAAAGGAGAGAACGACCCCATGAAGTTCAACGGAAAGCTCATGTGGAAGTCCGAATGGGCTGCCCAGTGGGCAAGATGGAAGGTGGTCTCTGAGGGAGCCGGTAAAGAGTACCAGGTCCCCAACAGCGCATGGTGGGTCAACGCAGAGATTGTGGAAAGGATGCTCGGTTTCCCAATGCCGGAGCCCATATTTTACGAACATATTATGATAGATAACCAGAAGATGTCGGCCAGCCTGGGCAATGTCGTCTACCCGAGCCAGTGGCTTGAGGTTGCGCCGGCAGAGCTACTCAGGTATTTCTACAACAAGAAGCTCATGAAAACGCGCTCGTTCTCGTGGAAGGAGCTGCCGAATCTCTACGATGACTATGATGATTCAGCCATGGTGTATTTCGGCCGGAGGAAGCTGAAAAACAAGCACGATGAGAAGCATGTTAAGCGGCTTTTCGAGATGTCGCAGCTCGGGAAGCCGAAGGAGACTGAGATGTCCTTTGACATTGCTGTTGCCCTGAGCCAAATCCCGGGCAAATCAGGAAAGAGGATAGATTATGCGAGGCTGTGGGTAAAGAAATACGCGCCTGAAATGAAGATAGAGCTGCAGGAAAGGGTTCCGGTGAGCGTGGTCAACAAATTGGATGCCAAACAAAGGAACGGAATCAAATCCCTTATAGACATAATAGAATCCAATCCAAGCGAACAAAAGCTGTACAACAGCTTCTGGAAGATAGCGGAAGAGCAGGACATTGCGGCAAAGAGCCTTTTCAGCGCGGTTTACCTTGCGCTGATTGGACGGGAACAGGGGCCGCGGCTGGCGCCGTTCATCCTCGCTGTTGGAACAGAGAGGGTAGCAAAGGTTTTAAAGCAAATAAAATAGTTTTTATTCTAATAATATTGTATCAACAATAAACAATACAGCTGTGGGCCCGTAGCTCAGAACTTTGCAGGAGCCAATATACCATGAAGCTTATGACAAGTTTGCTCACCCGCTTTGCGGAAGTGGAAACTCCTGTAAAGAGGGTAGTTGGATAGAGTGGCGGTCTTCTATGCCAAGACTTAGAAGAACTGAGGCATTCGTGCCGGTGAAGAAAGCCGCAGGTCGAGGGTTCGAATGAACCTTTCTTTCCATACGAAATTACAAAGAAACGTTCACGAAAGAAAGGGACGAGAGTCCCTCCGGGCTCATTGTTTTCTCATGATTTTTTTTGCATTATTGTACATTACCTTTTCCTTTTCGGTATCAAGCCTGTCACATACTTTCTTCAGTGTCCAGACCAGAAGATAGATGTTATAGAAATATCTCCATCTTTCATCGAACTCTCTTCCGAGCAGTATGTCCCTGAGCTGCATGAACATCCTTTCCCTGCCAATCGCAACCCTGTCCTCTTTTATTTTCATTGTCAGCCCGAACGGGAAGTCTGTGCCGAAAAGCAGCCTGTCCTCTCCCATGTGTTTGAGACAGGTTGCCATCAGGTCATAATCGGTTTTCATTGATATGTCCAGAAAGATATTCTTTGTGTCAGCAAGCTTCCTGAAAACGTCGTAATCTTTTCTGTGTTTATTGAATGAATCTTCAAAATCCTTTCTTGGAATGAACATGGGTTCATGGCTGAAACCTATATGTGGCAGTATTATCTTTACTTTGTATCTCTGGTCCACCTCTTTTAATTTGTCAAAGTTATTGGGCGGGTCTGACATCTCTATAAGAAGACAGAGTTTGTTTTTTTCAAGGAATTCGAGCTTCTCTTCACTGATAAGGTTATCGAAATTGCCTTTTTTATTCTCTATTTTCCAGTGCGACTTTATTCCGATGACATTATCCTTAAGTATGGGTTGCAGATTTTTTATTTCATCATTAATCAGAAGTGTCGGATTTGGTTCCTTCACGGCCATAGCGTTAATTATCTTCGGTACGCTCTCCTTATATGGCGGCGGTATTCCTATTATACTAAGGTTCTTTCCGGGTAATATATCCTGAAAGTTTTCAGATGTAACTTTTAGCTTGTCTTTGAAATATATGTTATACAAACCCCTGCTAAAAACTCTAACGGGTTTTGTATTTAGAATAAGCGGTGTATGGACATGCGAATCTATTATCTTGGAGGGAAGCCAGTCAATGACTTCTTTTCTTATCCTTTCATATTCTTCATGTTTCGTAAGCATAAAAACACTTTAATTATGATCAATTTCAATAAATTTATTATCTGCTTTTATCTTCGGGTTTTTGAAAACCTGGTCAAAATGCACAATGGTTTTTATGTCCCCGCCGAACCACGAATTGCTGCCCACGGCCACGTGGGCGGTTCCCATGACCTTCTCATCCACGATCATTGAGCCTGTTATCCTTGCCTTCGGGTTCATGCCGATTCCGAATTCGCCTATCAGGGGGACGTTACTGGGTTTTTTGGCCTCTTTCTCTGCATCCGAAAGGCTTTTGGCGAGCAGCTCTGCGTCTTTTCCTCCCTCTATGCCCGTTACCCTGCCTTTCTTTATGCGCATTGTAATCGGCGATTTTAGCGTTTTGGTGCCAAGGCTGTTCCTGCTGCTCGCGTCAATGACGACCTTTCCGTCAACGCCATCCTTCCCTTTTGGGGGGATATAAACCTCGCCGCATGGTATGTTCCCTCCAATGCCCGGTGTTCTGTAATTGCCATCGTTTGATATTGCTTTCTTGCCTTCCACATTGATTTCAATGTCTGTGCCTCTGCCTGTAGTGACATGAATTTTGCTTGCCCTGTCCAAGATTTTTTTAACGCCTGACTGCCTTTTCTGGAGAAGCTTATAGTCTATGTTTATGGCTTCCATCAGTATGTGAAAATGCTCGTCCCTTATAGTCCCAAGCGATGTCGTTGAAATGAATTTCTGGCCGGTGCTGTGCATGAACTTCCTGAAGCTCTTTGTTATCTCCTTAATTTCACCGAGCTTGTTGGAAACACACAGTATTACGATGTTGTTTCCCTCTGTTATCTCTTTAAGCCCGTCCACAACAGACTGTGAAGCATTCTCCAATGATTTCTTTTCAGACTGGACAACCAGATTGGTTTTGAGGCCGATTTCCCTTGCAGCAAGACAATAGCTTCCTGCAAGAACCGGAGCCGCATTGTAGCCATTGGTTCCATTATCTGTTATTATCAGAACCTTCTCGTTTTTGGCCGCAAGGCACTCATTGTAAACCCTCTTCATAACAGGGGCACAGGCTTTGCTTTTATCCATCAGAGCGCTTTTTTTCAGCCAGGCAACATGTTCCTTGGAATTCATAAGCATATTATTGGCTGAATGAATTCATATCATTTGTCCTTCTTTCTTTCAACACATTGCTTAACGAATTCGGAGTTCGGGACGGATATGGTTTTTGCGCCTGATTTCAGCGTGACGTTAAGGGCGTTCACCCTTTCTACGCTGCCGGAGTGCCCGCTTACGCTGACGCTTTCCCCGGGCTTCAGCTCGCTGCGCAGGTGAAGCCCTGCCGTGAAGTTCGGGAATATGTCCTTGATGCCTATGATTATTATCACCATAAACGCGCTGAATATGATGGATGTCATAACAGTCAGTGCGGTCGTGTCAATGCCTATGAACGCCAGCGCCATGATGACGCTTATTATGGCTATTGAGTACCTTGCCACGCCGCCGGAAAGGGACGAAAGCCCGTCCTCGCGCAGGAACCTTCTGCCAGCCTCCTCAAATATCTTCCCGAAGAAGTCCGCCACCATGAAGCCGAGAACGATAATGAGTATCGCGCCTATTATTCTCGGCAGGAACCCCGCGGTCTGGGTGAATATGTCTGCCACGCCCGCCAGCCCGATGTTCTGTATTATGAATGCTATGAAGAGTATGTAGACTATCCATTTGACTATGTCGCCTATGAGCCCAACAATGCTGCCTTTGTATCCAGTGATGCGGAGTATGCTTTCAGACCAGCTCCGGGTCGTGAGCTTTTTCAGTCCAACAGCGCCCAGAATCTTGACCACTATTGCCTTGGATATCCTGCCAACCAAATAACCTATTATGAGTATTACGAAAATCCAGGCAATAAGCTTTAGGTTGGGGATGAAGTAAACGGAAACCGCATCGTTAAAGAAAGAGCCAACCTGCGTCAGGAACTCCTGCAGAATGTCCGCCATAGATATCACAACATGTTCTTTGTCTTTAGAACGTCCTTTATTACTGACTTTGCGTCCTCAAAAAACCTCATTATCATGGGCCTTTCCCTGTGGCTCATGTAATTCTGGTGGACAGACTCTATCAGCTTTTGCGCTATGTTTACCCCGGTAACCTTGCTTGGTGCGATGAGGTTTGGATTGAGCTCTATGTTTACGACCTTTGGTTTGGGGCTTATGCACATGTCAATCCTCGCGCACTGGGCGTCTATTGCGCGCGCCGTCTCAAGTGCCAGCTGCTCTTCCTCCGCAGTGATTTTATGCTTCCTGTATTCGCCTGCGGCAAATATCAGGTCCTTTTCCTGGCTCTTCTTTTTGGTGGCCGCCACCGCACCGGGCTCTGTTACATAAACGGAGAGCATGTCATTTATGACCTCCTCTATAAGGATTGGCTGCTTGAGGCTTGAAAGCGCATTAATGATGCTTTTTGCCTCGGTTTTGTTGTTCACTGTCACTCCGGTCTTCTTTTCAAGCGACCTTATGACAACAGGAAATCTGCTCTCTTCAACAATCCTTTCAGCGGCATTCACCGACCTTGTCAGCTGTAAATTGAGGGTCGGTATGCCCCTTTTCCTGAGAACAGTGAGCATGAAAAACCTCTCGTCTGCAAGAAGGAAGCTTATGGGCTTTATTGACATGAAGGTTTCCGAAGGGAACAATGACAGGAGCTGATAGGCATAAGAGCAGAACTGCCTTGGTATCCTCGGGAAAATTGCATGGAAGTCAAGAAGGCTGCAGGTCCTGTAAGTTATTGAGAAATCATCCTTCAGCCCGATGGCTATGCTTTCTATAGGAACAAAGAACACCGAATCAAACTTCTTCTTGGCTTCCTTGAGAAGCTTAAGGTTGGTTTCACTTTTCTCGTGTCCTATTATGCAGAGCAGGTTATTGTTGTTGCTGGCCATATCTCCCCCGACCAATACAAGAAATTGGATTTGTATTTAAATAGACTATCGTTTTTTTAAATACTATATTTTTGAAATAAATAACTATTTTCTTATATTTTAAATATATATCAATTTACGAAAATTATCATTTAGTTCACGAAAAGCATTTTGTGAAATAGAAAAACTTTAAATATTTTAAGTTAAATCATATACTGTTGGGTATGAAAATAATAGTCCAGGAAAGCGATGATGCAATAAAAACATTCAACCTGCTTTCCAACCTCACGACAAGGAACATAGTGAATTTTCTGAGGGAAGCGGGATCGGCATCGCCAAGCGAGATAGCAAGAAAGATAAACGTTTCGCCATCAAGGGTTTCCATATGCCTTCAGGAGCTCAGAAAATACAACATCGTTGACGCGAAATGGAAAAGCGTATCAATTGATGAAAGGCCCCTGAAACTATACCGGCTGCTGCCGAACATACTGAGGTTTGAGATGGTCTTGAACGAGCAAAAGAGCGAACCCGGCAACGAGGATGTTATGAAATTCAGGGGCGAATCGGTCGCGGAATTCAAAAACGATGACGAAAGGGGCGTGTATGTTTCAATGCACTCTATCCCATTCAGGTTCAACGGGACAACGGCGGACATCATCAAGGAGTGCGCAAAAGAGCCGAAATTCGGCGTGCTGAAGGAAAAGTTCAGCGAGAACGAGCAGCAGTTCGGCCAAAACTTCAAGAGGCTCATAACACTTGGCCTGGTTGAAGTGAAGAAAGCACCAAACAACGACTCTTAGCCTCTTTTATGTCTTTTGGAAAGGAATCCTGTCAGTTCAATGAGCAGACCCGAGAGGACAATGGCCGTGCATACCGCGCATGCTGGCATCAGGGGCAGAATGATGAAAACCGCGCCAAAACATGCGTAAAAAACAAAAATCCATACAAACTGCCTGCCGGCCCTCTTATTCTGAGCCCGGCTGGCATGTTTTTCAGGCCCAAGCTTCGCGAGAACCATGCCAAGCCTCCTTTGCTGCCGGAACATTGTTTCCGAAAGCAAAAAGAATGAAAACGCAATTATGAAAGAATAAGCAGATACTATGACCCCGCCTACGAACATCGCAAGAACAATCAGGGGCAGTCCGCTGATAAAAGCCAGGATTCTGTGCTTCCTTCCCATGACTAACAGGTATTTTCATGATTTAAAGCGTTTTCGGCTTCATAACGGAAACAGGCCCACTTTTGACAGGAACATGAATATCCCGACTGCAGACAAGACCATAATAAGGGAGTGCTTGCCCCCCGCAAGGACCGAATTTTCGCCGAGCTGCCCTGCTATCAGTCCCGAGAACAGCCCCTGTATCAGCACAACAGTGAAGAAAAGTGCCAGATAATAGCACCCTATGCCTTCGGAAACATTGAAGAATGTGCATATCATGGAGAAATAGCTGCACGGGAATATGCTCTGCACAGAATGTATGCACGCTGCACTGCACTCAGGTTCGCATGCCATCGGACAGCACGGATTCTTGAATCCAAAGGTTATGAAGTCTGTTTCCTGCACGTCTGACTGGGATTCTATCATGGGCACCATGACATATATTATCATTATTGAGATGCCGAGGAACATGAAGAATATGCCGTACATTATCATTACCTGCTGTTTCACCATTGAAGACCTCTCCGCCTCTGCCTCCTTGAGCATTACCATGTCCCTTGCAACGGAGTCAAGCGTTTTGTCTATGCTCCCCCCCGACTCATACGATTGCTTAATGATTTCAAGCGCCTCTGATATCATCTTAGAATTCTTGACCTTTTCGCCGAATATGTCAAGCACCCTGAGGAACGGCGTGCCCCATGAAAGTTTATTGTTCATGATATCTATTTCGGGGCTCAGTTTTCCGTAATGCGCCTTTGTGGATATTCTTATCGCTTCGGGGAAGGACATACCGGAACGGCTTGAGTCGGCCAGGTCCCTTATGAAGTTCGGGAACTGTTCCTCAAGGCTTTTCAGCCACATCATCTTTGAATAGTTGTAAATGAAATAGGGCCCCATTGACATGAAAACTGCTATGATAATCAGGTTGCCCAGAACCCCAACATCACCTATTATCAGACCTATTACTATGAGAGCGATTGCGAGCGTTGCCGAGCCTATTATGGTTTTTTGTTTTGTTTCCATATCAATATCCTATTCCATTGGTGAAATTCCCTTAAGCAGGACAATGAATCCCATTGACACAAGTGGTATTAGGAAAAAGACTATGAATGTCTGTATGAAAAGCACCCCGCCGCCGCCAAGGGGGGATATTATTGCTATGAGGACTATGAATAGTATGCTTCCGACTATTATGAGCGTTATGTATATCTCGGTGTAAAGCGATATCGTCTTTGAATAGTCATTCAGAGTCCTTCTGTACTGGTTCATGAAGGCCTTTGTTTTTCCCGAAAGGTAATTCTGTATGTTGCCTCCTGTGGTTATGAGTGAAATCATGCCCCACAAAAGGTCAGCGAACATCGTGGAGGGGGTGGTAGAAGCGACTTTTTGTATGGAATCCGTGAGGCTCATTCCCATGGCCTTTGTGTTTGTGTATATCCTTCTTGCATCATCTGCTATGGGGCCCTTCCTCAAAGATATCATCCTGAAAATCTCCGTTGCGCCAACGCCGGATGAAGCAGAGGTTGCCATATAGAAAACAGCAAAAGGCAGCGACTTGTCTATCCTGTTTTGGATGCCCTGCGCCTTTATTGAGGGATAATAATAACCCATTATAAAAACAAGCACCGACGTGACCAGACCCGCTATTATCGCCAGCGTGTATGAATAGCCGACATCCACTGTGATTGTTGTTATGAACAACGAGCCGAACAACATCACCAAAATAAGGGAAAGCAGCGAAAAAAACAGCAAAAGGGAAAGGTATTCCCCGATGGATGATTTCATGTCTGCCTTTTTAAGGTTTTGCTTAAGTGAATCAAAATAATCTGCGTATGGATTTACAAGCTTTCCAAATATCTTATAAGCCGCCTTTTCAAGCATTCACACTACCCCCGCAGGTACGGGCTCAGAGCCCGACCATTTTCATTATTTTTTTGGGATTTGAATAATATGTATCGATCACCCTTGCCGCTTCTTTGTAGTCAAATATCTTCTGTTCAAGCATCCATTCAAGTATACTCTTCCTTATCATCAGCTCGTTCTTTATAACCTCATCTGAAAGGCCGAGCCTTTTTGAAATGTTCTTCAGGACAACGGATTTTTCAAGGGTCTCAAAACTGTCGTTCACGGGCTGCCATCCGAATACTGTGTTGGTTTGTATCTTCTCTTCCTTGACGCCTGTGACTTCAAGTATCTTGTCCGACCTTCTTACGGATTTGCCGGCCAGCCTTGAAACGACAAGGAATATCACTATGTTTATGTTCTCAAGAAGGGTGGACGGGAGGGATATGGGCGGCGTCGTCAGCCTGTCAACAAGCTGCGGCAGCGAAGCGGCGTGTATGGTGGCAAGCCCGCTGTGCCCGGTCGCTATCTGCTGGAAAAGGACGAACGTTTCCTTGCCCCTTACCTCACCAACGATTATGTAGTCAGGCCTCTGCCTCAGCGAAGACCTCAGGAGGTCAAAGAGACTGACCTCGCCGGTTTCTCCCTCAACTGAAATCGGTGTCCTGGCCACATGCGGCACCCAGTGCGGCAGGGGCAGCCTGAGCTCGGCCGTGTCCTCTATTGAAACAATCTTGAGGTTAGGCCTGATGAACAGGGAAAGGGCATTCAGGAGTGATGTCTTGCCTGTCGCCGAGCCCCCTGATATCAGGACTGACTGCCTGTTCTCTATAGCAAGCCAAAGGTAGGCAAGCTGCGTGGCGTCAAGCGTGCCGAACCTGAGCATGTGGGTAGGCGTCAGGGGCTTGTCTGTGAATTTCCTTATGGTGAAGTTTGAGCCCTTCCTTGCTATGTCAGTGCCCAGCGTTGCCTGCACCCTTGAGCCGTCTGGCAGGGAAGCGTCAAGCAACGGTTTGGCTATTGATATTGATTTTTTGCATTTCTGCGCAAGCCTTACGACAAAATCATCCAGCTCGTCCTTGTCCCCGAACATTATGTTCGTCCTTAGCGAGCCGAGCCTCGGGTCCCTGTGGTATACATAGAAGCTGATGCCTATGCCGTCGCATGATATGTCTTCTATGTTCGGGTCATTCATAATGGTTTCAAGCTTGCCGAGGCCTATTATGTCCCTTTCAATGTAATAGATGAGTGTCTTCTTCTTCCTTTCGTCAACAGTCACAGGGCTTTCTGAAAGTATTTTCTCAATCTCCGATTTCAATATTTCTTTTGCCTTTATTTCACCGACCTTTACAAAGTCAACATCCAGTTTCTCTTCAAGCTGTTTTTTTACATCGTTTATCAGCGCCGTGTCCTCACCGGAAAGAGGCGGCTCTATGACATTGTAGACGACTTCACCAACCGAGGGTTCCCATTTTATGTTGGCATAAGCGAAAACGTCCTCCCCCTTCTTCACTGAATGGGGTATCAGGCTGTATGAAACATTGACCTTTTCAAGGTTAAGCTTTGATTCGGTTTTTCCGATGTCTTCGGAGCTTATCACGTATTCCTTTGGTATGTCTATTCCCTCAATGGAACCGGACTCTTCTATGCCCTTCTTTTCCTTCTCCTCCCTTTTGGGAGGCATCTGGTAAGGAACGGGTATCCCCGCAGGGATGCCCCCTCCGGCACCTGCAAGGAAACCCGCCTGCTTTTTTGCCTGCATTGCAGCATAGCCTTTCCTGAACCTGTGTATTATGCTTCCTAATGTAACCTTATTCGGATTCTTTGTTTTTGCCTGGCCTTTCTTTTTCATAAAAATCGTGCAATTATACCATTATAATTTCATTTTCTTTTTTATAAATCAGAACCGAATCCGACGTGCTTATGACCCTGCCGCTCAGCAACAGTTCACTCTGGCCGATGTTGAAAAAAACCGATGTTTTTTCTATCGGTTTCGTGCCCTGCAGCGCTATCGTGAAGGATTCATCATTAAGCTCTATGATGTACGCCTTTCCGTCTATGGTTCTGGGCAGATCCAGCTCTATCGTTGACTCCATTTCATATCCCTTTTGGGATAGTTTCATTATACTTGAAACAAGAATGTCCCTTACCTGTTCAATCTGGTCATTGGAGCTGACTGCCGAGAAATATGACTGGTATATTGAAAAGGCTGAGAAGCACGCAACGAAGATTATAACGCCCATCCCGAACAAAAGCACCTGCTCAAAAATCATTGATTCTGCCTTGGAGCGCTTCTCTTTAGCCATGCTTATTATTTGTTTTGTATGATAAAAAATAACGTCTGTTGCGAATCATTCGGCAAGGATGTTGACATATGTGGCTATGAGGTCTCCGGTATTATGAGCGCCGCCGGATATTACCTCGGGATTATCCCCTGTCTGGTCAAAGGAAACCCTAACCCTGCTGTCGCCTGTGGCAGTGATTGCGCTGAGCCTTATCAAATAGCCTTTTTTTGGGGATACCTGGGTGTCAAGCTCCCTGTAATGGAGCTTGAATTTGTATTTGTATTTGCCTGTGCCCATGCTCTGGGCGCTGAGTGTTATTATCCTCGGCTTTGCCTCGCCGTATAGCGCAACTTCTCCGATGTCATCGGTCTCCAGATAGATGCTTCCGTCAACCATCATTGGCTGGGAGGCAATGTATTCAAGCACAATTGAGTTCCTGTCCGGGTGGAGCTGGGCCGGGTCATCCGGATGCACCGCATCATAGGGTATGACCGTTAAGATGCCTTTTGGAATGCTGATTTCTTCCTGGCCTGCCATGCTGTTTGCAATGCCTGTTATCTTGCTGTCAAGATTCTGAATGAAAGAGAGCACAGAAGTGTAGTCATTGAGCGTGGTCCTTTTCTGTATCATGGGCATGCCCCATGAATAAGCAACGCCCACAAGGCTTATGCCTATGCCTGCTATGATTATTATGGTTATGGTCTGTGTCTGTGCCTTCAGCAGGCCTTCAGAATTCGCGCTGTTCATAGTATTACTTTTGTTTGGGAATTTATAAAGCAGGCCACGTTAAGCGCAGGTCACGTCAGCCGATTGCACGGTCGAGGCTGCCCCAAGGACAACGGTGTGTGAACCCGCGTCAGCCGATGTTATCAGAGCGACCTTGCCGCTCTCGGGCTGTATTGTGGTGGATACCAGGTCATCTGAGCAGTCAGCCCCGTCAAGAGTGCAAAGGTCAAGGTCGGTTGACGGATTGATGGGCTCAGGGCTCATGTTAGATATGTAAACGCTGATTTCGCAGCTCGGCGGATCTCCGGTGCATGTGCACCAGACCGAATTTTTCTCGGGAAGCGGTATCTGGAAGCTCGTGCCTATCATGGTGTCCAGGTAGCTTGACAGGAATGCCCACGCAGTTGCCGCCAGCGCCATGGTTATCAGAAGGAGTATAATTATAGCTATGATGGGCGTTATCCCCTTTTTCATGTTTATCACTTTAATATATGTTCCCGCTTATATTTAAATCATCTTTTCGGGAGCTTGTTCTCTATCTTAATCAGCGTTGACAGCCCTGCCAAACCGAGTATGGCTATTATAAGCAATATGAGAGGAGTTATTATCCCCTGCAGGTCTTTTGTCACTATGCCTGTGAGTAGTAGGATGTAAAATACTGCAAGGAAAATAACTAATATTATGGCAGAGAAAACCTGGTTTAGTATATCCTTGTCAAATTTTATTTTTTTCATACTTGCCTGCGGATTATGAATACCTTCTTGGCGCCGGGCTCTGAAGATACATCCTCTTGAGCCTCTTGTCAAGCATGCCGAGACTGGCCAGTGTTGCCTGCCCTATTTCCTGCGACTTCTTTGTCTGTTCTATGAACTGGTCCATCTTCTCTGAAATCGGAGCCATCATCTCCTTTGATATTCCCGCAACCGTCTCTTCTCCGGACGTGGTTTTCAGCATATCAACAAACTCGTTCATTGCGCCAAGCAGCTCGTCAATCTTTCCGGGTATCTTTGAAATCTCGTTCCTAAGCTCGGCGTCTGATTTTACAATATCGTCTATAACCCTCTGGTTTGCTTTTATCAGCTCTATTATCTGCTCTATGAGCCTTCTTGTCTCGGATGAAGAACTGGAATCCTCAAGCTGGTTCATCCTTTTCTCAAGGCTTCTCAGGGGCGAGGTGGGTATTACCTCATACTCCTCTTCTTCTGCCATAATAATATTATGTATGCCGTTCTATATAAAAATATTCTGAATAGCAGGCAAACACAGAAGAAAGAGCTGTTTATTTCATGGTAGTATGTGCCTACATCATGCCCGGCATCCCGCCCGGCGGCATGCCGCCCATGCCCTGTGCGCCCGAAGACTTCTCGCTCGTGCCCGAGAAGATAGTGTCATCAATCCTCAGTATCATCTCAGCTGCCTCTGAAGCGGATTTTATTGCCTGGAGCTTTATCTTCAGCGGCTCCACTATACCAAGCTTAACCATGTCCTCAACGTTTCCATTGAAAACGTTCATCCCGATTGCCGAGTTTCCTTCCTTGTCGTGGTGCGCCCTTAGGTTGGCTATCTTGTCTATGGGGTCAAGCCCGGAGTTCTCGGCAAGGCTTCTTGGTATGACCTCTATGGCGTCTGCGAAGGCGTTGACTGCAAGCTGCTCCCTTCCCTTGAAGCTCTCCGCATACTTTCTGAGCGCCTTTGCGACCTCTATCTCAGTGGCACCTCCGCCCGGGACAATCTTTCCGAGCTCAAGCCCGGCTGTTATTCCCTTTACGGCGTCCTCCATTGCCCTTTCAACCTCGTCAATGACATGCTCTGTTCCGCCCCTTATCAGGATGGTCATTGCTTTTGGCTGCTTGCACTCCTTAACGAAAATCATCTGGTCGCCTGCAATCCTCTTCTCTTCAACAAGCCCTGCATAACCAAGGTCATCAACCGTAAGGTCGTTTATGTTGTTCACAATTGAAGCTCCAGTTGCCCTTGCAAGCGCTTCCATGTCAGACTTCTTGACCCGTCTTGCAGCGATTATGCCTGCCTTTGCAAGGTAGTGCTGCGGCGTGTCGTCTATGCCTTTCTGACAGAAAACTACATTGGTTCCGGATTTGATTATCTTGTCAACCATGTTCCTGAGCATCCTGTCCTCTTCCTCAATGAATGCCTGCATTTTTTCAGGCGAATCAATGTTTATCTTTGCATCAGATTCAAGCTCCTTGACCTCAAGAGCGCAGCTGAGCAGCGCTATCTTGGCTTCCTTCTTCTTCTTCGGCATTGCGGAATGGACTATTTCCTTGTCAATCAGGATGCCGTCTATGAGCTCCGTGTCATTTATTGAATCCCCTTCCTTTTTCTCTATCTTGATGTTGTCATTGTCAATGTTTCCTTCCTCGTCTGCGACTTTGGTCACCGCCTCAACTGCTATGTCAGACAAAACCTCGGATGCCTTTTCCGCTGACTTTCCGGTCATGGCAGTCGTCGCAATGTCACGCATCAGTTTCGTGTCCTTGATTGTAAGCGGGTTTGCCATTTTTTCAAGAACCTCGAGCGCCTTTATCTTGGCCATCCTGAACCCCTTTGTTATCGTGGTCGGGTGTATCTCCTGCTCAAGCAGGTCGCCCGCCTTTTTAAGTAGCTCGCCCGCGACAACAACGGCCGTTGTTGTGCCGTCGCCAACAATCTTGTCTTGCGTCTTTGCAATTTCCACCATCATTTTGGCGGCAGGATGCTCTATCTGCATCTCCTCAAGAATCGTGGCTCCGTCGTTGGTTATCACAATGTCGCCTATAGAATCAACAAGCATCTTGTCCATGCCCTTGGGGCCCAGTGTCGTCCTTACGGCGTCAGCAACCGTCTTGGCCGCTGTTATGCTGTTCTTCTGTGCATCCTTTCCCCTGTTCCTTGTTGCTCCTTCTGCTAGGATGAATATGGGCTGTCCGCCAAGATTTTGTGCTCCATTAGACATTACAAATCACTCCGTTTTTAAGAGATATACACATATAACTAATTACATATTTAAAGGTTTCGGTTTTTGTCCAATTTGTCGTATGCTAAACCCCATATTAACGTATTTTTTGGCGTTACCAGTTACCAATAAAAGGGTCTATGGGCTCGGTGGGATTTCCATTACCCCGATAGCTATTAACAGGTTGAACCTGTATACCGTTTCTTTGGAGTGACACATAGACCTTTTCTTCGGGAAGAAAGGGTATCGGTTTTTGAACCCACGACCTCCCGCTTCTACGCGGTAGGCATAGAGCTTTTTTCAGCCCGGCGCACCGGACCGTGCCTTATAAGACGGGTGCTCTAGGCCAATTGCTCACCTTTCTTTCGTACGCTTCTTTGAATGCCCGTCTTGAAAGAAAGGTCCTGAGCTACGAGCCCATGCTATTTTATCGTATCTTAATGCTTTAAAAACATATTAATTATTAGCATGGTAAACAAATCTTCTATGCTTAAAAAGAACCCACATACAGAGAGAGCTAACCGGCAACGCTGTGTTTCTTCTTGAATACGAAGAGCTCGCTCAGCGATTCTATCATCTTGGGCTGGGCATTCACTATGTCCGTTGCCGTTATTATGCCCACGAGGTTGCTGCCATGAAGTACGGGTAGCTTCTTTATTCCGTGCTGGTTCATGACATCAACAGCATCCGATACGTCTGCTTCGGGGTCTATCATTATTACCCTCTTGACCATGACATCCTTTACCTTAAGCCTGGATGAATCTTTTGCCTTGGCCACAACCTTTTTAAGAAGGTCCCTTTCCGTGATTATGCCGGCCATGTGATCGTTTTCTGTAACAACAAAACACCCTATATTCAGCTCATCCATCCTTTTGGCGGCTTCCTGTATGGTGGCATCGGGCCCTATGGTCTTCACGTCAGTGTTCATTATCTCCTTCACAAGCACATGTTTCACCTTGAATGCCTTTCCCTTTCCAACTTGGGCACAAATATCCTGTGCTTTTCCTTTTCGTCTTCAAGCTCCTCAAGTATCCTCCTGATTATCATTTTCTCGGGGTCGGGGAGAAGCGGCACCCTTTTTTTAAGATCATCAAAAGACTCGAACGGCTTGCTCTTCCTCTCGTTTATTATGGCCCAAAGGTGCCTTCTGCCTATGCCGGGCAGCAGCTCTATCTGGTGAAGCCTTGTGCTTATGGGCCCGGCCTTGTTGAAGAATTCAAGGAACCTGGCCTGGTCGTTCTTTACAATCTCTTCTATGATATAGTTGAGCTCTTCCTTGGCGGCTACCGTAAGTTCCCCGAAGTCTATCCTGCCCCTTATGTACTTGACCTTGTCCCTTTTGGCGTCTCCTATGTAGAGCCTGTCTTCGGGCTTGAGTGTGATGTCTTCCCTTATTATAACCTCTAATAAAGAGAAATACTTGTCCCCCAGGACCTGCGCCACCGGCTGCGACCTTTCCATGCCATGATGTCCATGGGCAAGGAAATCCAGCACAATGGCCCATTCATCCTTCTTTATGTCTTTCATAACACTCACTTGATAATTAAATTCTGGCTTTATATTTGAAACCAGCCTGCCAGAATAGCGCTCATACATACTTTTTTACTGCACTCAATATTCTTTTTTGGTCGCTTTCCCCAAGCTCAATCATCTCGTTTGAGAACAAAACTTTAAGGTCTTCAGGCGTTTTGGGAAGCATGTTTATTATGTACATTATGTGCTTGTCCTTTAGCCTTTCTGTCTTTCTTAGCTCGGTTATAAGCTCTTGTGTTTTCTTGCTGCTGAGCTTTGAAAATCTCTTAAGGTGCTCAAGGGCGTTTTTCTGTTCATAACCCAGTTCTCCAATGTCAGCTGTCCTTTTCTCAAGGATTTTTTTCGCTTCTGCCCATGTTATGAACTTTTCTTCCTTTACTTTCATGTCGCATCACCGCCAATCAGGCGTGCAATTTAAGGTGTTCGGGTTTGGTTATTACCTCCCTTGTGGAGCCGCCCAAACGGATTTTGACTGCGTATGATTTGCCTCTCTTGCCTATGACATCGCCTATTTTGCCTTTTGTCCTCAGGTGCGGAATGCTGGCCTGCGAGGAAGGCTCAATCTTGATTATTACTTTGTCCCCTGCTTTAAATTCTTGCATGAATTTGCCTGATGTAAACTTCTGCCTCAGGCCACGCTTCAGCCTGCTTCTCGCATTCCTTCTTAGCCCCTTGCTTGGCTTCACCATTATTGACACCTGACACTCTTGCTTTATTTCTGTTTTGGTCTTTTTAAACGTTTCAGGCAGCTCAAGACAAAACAACCGGAATGCCTGTTCCGCTTTTAACCAGCTCAGCAAGCCTTTTCTTCGAGGCCTCAATTTCTTTTTTTATGCTTTCCCTGCTCTTGCCGAGTTCACTGAGCTCAGAAGTGAGCCTGCTCTCCTCCTTTTCCGCAGCTCCGATTTCACTCTCAAGTGTCCTCTTCTTCACCAGAAGCCCGGGGAATTCCCTTTCCATCTCCCCTGTTTTTTTGGATATTTGCGCTTTAAATTTTGCGTAGTTTTCCTTCATGGCAGGCATCTTGCTCTCAAGCTTCCTTGTGAAATCAAGCAGCTTTTCATGGTCCTTCTGCTTCAGCATAATGCTCCTGCTGCTGACCATCCTGTTCAGCAGCTCAATATTTTTCTTAAGCATTGATTCGTTGCTGTTTTTGATGAAGGAATCAAAGGGGGATTTGAGAAAATCATTCAGAAAAGCGGCATCTTCCCCGGAAATCGGGCCTGTTGCGTGCTCAAGCTTTTTGAGAGGCCTGTTAACTGCAGAAAGTTCCTGTACTATCTGGGATTTTAGACGCGACGCCCTTTCCCTTAGCTCTTCTGTTTCCTTTTTCATGCTTTCCATGGCCTTCCATTCATTGCTTTCCAAAAGACTGTCCAGCTCTGCCATTCTGTCCTTTTTCGCCTTCTTTGTGGACTTTAGCTTTAGCCCGGCTTCTTCCTCCTTTTTGACAAGGAAATTTAGCTGCCTTTCCACGCGTGCCTCTTCGCTGACAATTGTGCGCACGTCCTGCACTGTTTTCTTTATAACAGCCTCGTTTTTCATGAAACTGTCAAGGCTTTCAAGGCCTGTTTCTGCCTCCTTTATCCCCTCAAAGACAGCGCCCGCCTCTTTCTTGAAGAAGTTTGAAATCAGTATGGCCTGCTTTGGGGATACCTTCTTCAGGCTGTTGAGCAGCTTTGAGGATGCTGAACGGAAGCCTTCAAGTTCTGAAAAACCGAGTCTTTCAGGCACAGTGGGTATGCTGCCGATAAGGCTGTAGGAACGCTTTACGAAAAGGCTCTTGACCATTTTCACAGGGGCTAATTTCTTTTCATCATTCTCAAGTTTTGCTTTTTCCAGCTCCCTGACCGAATCCTTTATTTTGGAGAACGCGCTTGCCAGGTTTTCACACCTTAACTTAGCGCCTGCATTGATATCGGCAATCCTGTCCGAGAATTGCCCGTCAATCCATGAAGGGACTTCATGGATTTGCATCTTGACCGGTCTGGGTGCTTCTGCGGCCTTTTCATTTTCGCCTTTCCTTAAAAAGTCAAAAAAACCCATGTTTAAATAATGGGGAAATGTTATAAATTCAACGCGCATCCAGAGCTGCCTGTTGCCGAAGCACCATGTAAATCGGGACTGAAGTGATTCATTTCAATTGTTTGCGTTTTTTATGCCTTAGTAGAGCGTATCCGTAAAATATTGCAGCCGCTGCCATGCCTCCCCAGAAGGTTATCTGTGTAACCATTCCACTGTTGTATATATATACAAAATCCATCCCAAATATCCCCTGCCTACTCTATTACATGCGGGGATGAAGCTGCCATGAGCTTCAGCCTGTGCTCCATTTCCTCAATCCTGTTGCATAGCGGGCCAATGTCTATCTTCTCTATATTGTCCTGTATCCACTTGCTCTTTTGCTTGAGGGATTCTATTTCTCTTCCAAGGCCATCAAGGTTTATATTTTCAACCTTTTCCCTAAGCGCCCTCGACTCCTCTGCCTCTCTCCTCAGGGCATTGAACTCTGTTTCAAGCCTCTCTTCCTGTTCTTTGTTCATGCTGGCGTTTTGGTTTACGCTTTCCTTAAGGCGCTCTATGTGTTTTGACAGCCTGCTGATTGATTTTGCCGTGTGCGTTTTCATTGCGTCCCTGTCTTCGCTTTCCCTGTCAAGGGTTTTCATGAGGCTATTTACCGAATCCTCAAGCCTTTCAATCTTCTTTGCAAGGCCTGACATGGCATGCTTTGATGCAACAGACATCGGAGGCACCATGGGCCTGTCCTCGAGCCTCTCAATCCTTTTGAGCAGCTCTCTCGTGTGTTCCTTGAGTTCGCCCATCTCTTTTACGTCCTCCGTTTTTATGAAATCAGAAAGCCTCTTTTCAATGCTTTCAATATGGTTCTCGTTGGCCTTGATGTATTCACTTATGTTTTCCGGCAGCCGATTCATTGCAGTGCCGTTGTTGCGGTTTTGTGCTGGAATCCTTTTTTTAACAGGGTTTGCCTTTTTCGGCGGCGGTGGCGGAAGAACGGGCTTTGACAATGACCTGCTTGCTTTTGCCATCTGAACACCTTTGTTTTATCTTTATTTTTCAGCTTAAAAAGCAGATATGATTGCCTATTCTATCACAAAAGGCGATGAAACCTTCAGCTGTTTCAGTTTGTGCTCAATCTCTTCTATCCTGTCATAAAGGGGCTTTAGGTCAAGCCTTTCCATGCCCTCTTCAAGCCATCGGCTCTTTTCAACGGCAGACTCAACCTTCCTGGAAAGCTCATCCACATCCATTTTGTCTATTCTCTCTTTGAGCATCTTCATTTGCTCAGCCTCTTTCCTCATGGCGTTGAGTTCATTTTCTATCCTTTCGTCCCTTTCTTTTTGCCTCTCAATTGCTTCGCTGACAGAATCTTTCAGCTTTTCCATGCTCTTATAGACATCCCTTATACCGGAGCTGCTGCTGGTTGATTCAATCCTCTCTATGTTTTCCCTGTTTTTCTTTACTTCCGCAAAGAGCTTTGATGCATGGGCCTGCGTTGCAATGTTCTCTGTTTTCTCCTTTTCAAGGGTTTTTTCGAGGCCTTCCATGCCCTTTTCAATCTCATGCATCTTGCCCAATATCCTGCCCATTCCGCTGGAATCTCCTGGTTTTGGCACAAAGGGCCTTTCTTCAATGCTCGCGACCTTTTCGGAGAGCTCTTTTATTTTTTGACTTAGTTTTTCAACATCGCCGTTTCCGGTGTTTTTTGAGGTCTTTTCTTTAATCCCCTCTATGCGCTCCTGGTTTGCCCTTACATATTCCATTACGTTTTTGATGCTTTCAACACACTGCTCCGTTTTCCTTTTAATGTGCTCAGTGTCTTCTGGTGCGGGACCTTTGCCGCTCTCCTGCTGCGACCTTAGCGACTTAATCTCCGACCTGAGCTCATCAACAGCAGAGCTGTAACTTTCTATGTCCTTTACGCCTTCCGGTATTTTCACCGGCTTAAGCCCGCTTATCCTTTCACTGAGGGCCGCAAGCTTGTTTTCAAGCATGCCAATCCTCTCAAGCTGTGATGCGGGTGTTCTTCCCCTGCCCTGCATGGCCGGCAATGGGGGCGGTGGTATTGGTTTCTTTTCAAGGGATTCCAGCCTTTTGCCCAGCTCTTTGATGCGCCTTTCAATCCCCCCATGTTCTGCCGGGGTGCGGGTCTCACCTGCCTGGCCAACTGGCTGGAACCGGTTCATTTTGATTCCATCTATCATGCTTTTCATGTTAATTATGTCAAGCTTGTTAACAATCTGGAGATCGTTTATTTCCATCAGCTTGTCCTCAATGACCTTGAGCCTTTCTTCAAACAGCTGCCTGATGCCTTTCTCTTCCCCAAACCCCAAGTCCGGAACGGAAAGGCTGTCCTGCTTAACCGGTCCTGTTTGCATGGCGTTTTCCTGCACGTTCTCTTCCGTGCCGCCCGGTTCCTGCTCCGGCAAAGCGGACTGCGCCGGCACAGCACTCTCCCTCTGATTTGGGGCTTCTTCGGGTTCCACGGATTTGTTTTTTTCCTGAACCTTTGCCTCTTTCACTGTTTTATCAGTGCCGCTTTCGGCCTTTTTCATAGAATTGGTGCCTGCTTTCTTTTCAGGCAAGGTTTCTTTGCTTTTTTCAGAACGGGTGCCCTGTTTTTTTGTTTTTTCCAACTTCTTTTTTGACTGTCTTTTGTCCTTTTTGTGCGCCATAGCTATCCCATAAATATTATTTCACTGTATAAAATAAATAATCAAAAATCAGAAATTGTCATTGGTTATTGATTTGGAAGGGCAAACCACGTTCATGACCGTGACCTCGTTCAGCGTGCCGTTGAGGTCTGTTGTCAGGTCAGCGACCAGTATGACGTTTTCAGAGGGCTTGAGTGGATTGGAATTGGTTCTCTGCGAAGCTGAGGTAACATCCCATGTGGTTATGTCGGTGCTGTTGTGCCTTATCTGTATTGAAAAGTTATACAGGCTTATTGTTCCGGTGTTCCTGATTGAAACGTTGAGGTTGTGGCCCTGGTCTGTGAAATTCCACATGACGCCATAAGTGCCGTAGGAGGTGACAAAGTCATATGCGGCGTTCTGGCACTCTATGTCGCTTATGGCGCTGTCGCCAGTGTTCTGTGTTGCGTTTTTGACCAGGTCGTATGCCCATGGCGCAACAATGGCGGCCAATGAAACCGCTATCAATATAAGGATGACCCCTGAAACTATTGGTGACACGGCTTTCCTGTTCATGTAGCGCAGCCCCTGATTATTATGAAATCTGCGCCTGATTCAAGGGTGAAATTTATGTAGTACTGCTCATAGGTTGTATTCATCAGTGCATAGGCCGTTGCATATGGCAGGTTCTCGCCCAGGCGCTGGACGCCGGTGTATCCGTTGCCTGTTTCCGATGAGGCTTTATTGTCAATTGTCACATTCAGCGACTCCATACCCAGAAGCTGGTTCATGTCCTTCAGCCAAACGCCCATTAGGATGTCGCTTGTGTTGAGCTGCGCAAAAGAGGATGCCGAACCTGTTCTGTTTATGTATACCTTCAGGTGCTCGTTTTCAAGCACATAACAGTTCGTACCTTCGCATGTGCTCCGGTATGCCTTTGTCTCGAGGTTGGAGCCTATGATTGTGTTCCCTATCCACTGCGCCGTTCTCGGCGATATTACAGGACTCTGTGTTTCATATTCCCATTTTATCCAGTCCTTGCTGGAGTTGAATTCCATCTCACCGGCTTCAAGATTGAGGTAAAAGGTCCTCTTGGAGCCCTTGCCCTCGGACGCTATCTCCTGTATCTGGCTGTCAAGCTCAGTGAACGTGCTTTTCATGTTGTCTATTATGGCAGCGGACTGCATCTTTTCTATTATGGGCATGCCAAGCTCATAAACAACAATAGCCGCAGTTATGGTAATAGCCAAAAAAAGCACCCCGGATACCAGAGCCATTCCCTTTTTCATTGTTTATTATTATGGAATCGGGGTTAATAAATTCCTGAATCTTTTACAGTGCTCTTCGTACCTGACGGTACATTATCTGCTGATGCAGATTTCAAATTCCAAAGAGGCATAAGGCTTACCCAAACTTAATGGTGGGTTACTACAGAAATCAGAACCGTGTTGTCCAGCCGTCTTCCGCGAGCTTTATCCGCTCATGTGTATCCGTAGGGAACCACTGCCCCCTGAACGGAAAGCCATAAAGCCTATTCTGCTCTGCTATTTGCGGGAAGATTTCCCTTTCCATGCTGGTCTTCTGCGGCGGAACCATTTCAGCCACCCCAGGCTCAAGTATGTAGAAGCCGGAATTAATCAGCCTGCTGGGCGCCTGCTCTGCCGTGGCCGGCTTCTCAACGAATTCCGTTACCCTCTCATCAACCAGCCTGACCACGCCCCAGTCCCTTGGGTCGTCTATCTCCGTAAGGGCAATGGTTGCAAGGGCATTGTTCTTTTTGTGCGCCTCAAACATCCTTGCAATGTTGATGTCCTTGAGCTCGTCGCCGTTGCACATCACAAAGCTCCTTCTCGGCAGGCTGTTCTGTATGGCAAGCAGCCAGAGCGGCCCTGCCGTGCCCAGGGGCTCGTCCTCCACAACATAAGAAGCCTTCATGCCAAACCTTTCACCGCTGCCAACAAACTCCCTAATCTTATCGGCCATGTAGCCAACAGAAAGTATCACATTCCGTACTCCATTAGCCCGCAGCATCTCAATCTGCCACTGTATCAGCGGCTTGCCGCACACCTCAACAAGCGGCTTGGGTACATTGTCTGTCAGCGGCCTAAGCCGCTCTCCGCGCCCTCCTGCAAGAACAAGCGCGTCTTCAATCTTCTCCTGCTCTAATCCGTCCATGTTAAAAATTAAGCGTAATATTTAAAAAACTCTTTCTCCCAGCGTTTAGTTTTCTGCACAAACACGGAACAAATTGTGGGAAAGGCATTTATATTTTAGCATTAAGTTAAATCAGATATTCATGCGGATATGCATAATTGGTACTGGTTATGTTGGCCTGTGCACAGGCGTTGGCTTCGCGGACAAGGGCAACAAGGTCACGTGTGTTGATGTTGTTTCTGAGAAGGTTGACAAGATCAATAATGGGCAGGCTCCGATATATGAGCCCGGGCTCGGGGAGAAGCTCATGGAGGCGCTTGGGAACGGCAGCATAAGGGCGACAACAGACCTTAAGGAGGCAATAGCTGAAACCGAGCTGTGTTTTATCTCTGTCCCGACCCCGTGCAAAGATGACGGGAGCATAGAGCTGAAATACATCAGGACCGTGGCGGAGAGTGTAGGTTCGGTGCTGAAGGACCTGGACCGATACTATGTTGTCGTGGTCAAGTCAACCGTGGTGCCCGGGACGACCGAGGATGTAGTGCTGCCGCTTATTGAACAGGCGTCCGGTAAAAAGGTTGGTGATGGCTTCGGCCTGTGCATGAACCCCGAGTTCCTGCGTGAAGGCTACGCACTGAACGATTTCCTGAACCCTGACCGGATTGTCATAGGCGAGATTGAGGGGAGGGCAGGCGACGTGGTCAGGGAGGCTTATGAGGGCTTTGAGAATGTGCCGATCATGAGGACCGCGATAAAGACCGCGGAGATGATTAAGTACACCGCGAATTCCCTGCTGGCCACGAAGATATCATTCTCCAATGAGATAGGAAACATCTGCAAGAGGCTTGGCATAAACGTTTATGATGTCATGAAGGGTGTGGGTCTGGACAGCCGCATATCAGGAAAGTTCCTAAGGGCTGGCTGCGGGTTCGGGGGCAGCTGCTTCCCAAAGGATGTTGCTGCAATCGTCGCCAGGGCAAGGGTTGCTGGCATTGACCCAGGATTATTGCAGCAGGTGCTTGACACGAACAGGGAGCAAAGGGGCCTAATGGCGGAGCAGCTCAAGGCCAGGATGCCCTCGCTGGAGAACAGGAGAGTGGCGATACTGGGGCTGGCGTTCAACCCCAACACGGATGATATAAGGGAATCGCCGGCCATTGAGATAGTGGGCAAGCTCACAAAGGAAGGCGCGAGCGTGGCCGCGTACGACCCGAGGGCAATGGAGAACATGAAGAAGGTATTCCCTGATGTTGAGTATGCAGGAGACGCGAAGCAGGCGCTGAGTGGGGCTGACGCATGCCTCATAGTCACGGACTGGGACGAGTTCAAGGAGCTCAGTGACGAGGACTTTGCGCTGATGAAGGGAGACGTTATCATTGAGGGTAGAAAGACTTTAAAGCCTGAACGGGTAAAGAAGTTTGAAGGCATCTGCTGGTAGATGTTATTGGTGATATTATGAAAGGGGTTGTGCCTGCAGCGGGCAAAGGGGAAAGGCTTGAGCCGCTCACGCTGGCCATGCCAAAGGAGCTGATAAGGGTAGGCAACAAGCCGGTCATAGAGCACGTCATAGACAACCTGAAGGCCTGCGACGTGAAGGACATCATGATAATAACCGGATGGAAGAAGGGCGCTGTGCTTGATTATCTGGGCTCGGGCTCAAGACTCGGTGTTAATACATATTACAGAGTCCAGGAAGAGCAGAAGGGCATAGCCCATGCCGTGGCATTCGCCAGGGACTGGATAGGCAACGAGGACTTCGCGCTCATATACGGCGACAACTACTTCAAGCCGGCAGAGAACATAAGCAAGGCCGCAGACTTCCACAGGGAGAAGGGTGCCTATGCAACGCTGGTTCTTCATCCCGTTGAAGACCCTACAAGGTTCGGCATAGTCAAGCTGGATGAGGATGGCAGGGTTATGGGCATGATAGAGAAGCCAACGGTTGAGGAGGCAGAACCATACAAGACCAACGGCGTCTACTACAATATAGCAGGCCTTATCATACTCAAGCCGAAGATATTTGAATACATAGAAAAGACGCCTCCAGGAAAAAACAACGAGATACAGATGACCGACGCAATAGAGCTGATGAGGAAGGACGACCATCCGGTCTATGGCTTTGTTTTTGAAGGGCTCAGGTATGACATAGGCACGTTTGAATCCATCAAAATGGCAGACAGGCAGGAAATGTCTGATACAAAATAAACAAGCAAGCTTATTCTCTTCCAAGGATTTTTTTGCCAATGTTTTTAATCTTCTTGTGCCTGCCCAGGAAGCGGCTCAATCCAAGTCTCCAGACATAATTCTTATGGTATATGGCACTGGCATAAACCCGTGTCAAGGAATTTTCATTCCTTGTAAGATATTCTATTTTTTTCCGGGATAGAAAGGGGGTCAGCATCGTTATCTTGTTGAGGTAAGTCTTGTGTGTTGACGAGAACCTGTTTTTATATATCGGGTTTTCTGTGTTTTCCTGGTGAATGTACTTGAAAAAATCCTTTTCTGTGCTGGTTTTGTCTCCGGTGAGCTCTATCAGGCCGTCCCTTATTGCCATTTCATAGATTTCTGTTCCCGGAAAGAATGCAAGAGAAAACCCCTGAATGCTAAATGGTTTGGGGAAGCATGTAAGCAGGTTTATTGTTTCAAGGATATCTTCCCTGGTTTCATAGGGATTGTTGAATATTATGTCATAACGGGTGGCTATGCCCAGCCTGTTAAGCAGCTTAACCTTTTCAAGGAGCAGATTGTTTGGAACCTGCCTGCGGTATATTTCTTTATTTACCCTTTCCGAGCCGCTCTGTATGCCGATATGGATGGAGTGCAGTCCGGCATCCTTTAGCATGAGTATCTTCTCCTTTGTGATGTAAACCGGCGTTGACATGCAGTCAAAACTAATGCCTATTTCTTTCTTGTAAAGCCCGGCCAGCATGTCAATCTGCGGATGGGCAAGGAACAGGTCATCCCAGAACTTGATGAGCCTCAGTTTCGGGAATTTTTTCTTCGCTTCTTTTAGTTCTGCTATCACATTCTCAGGGGACCTGAAGCGCACATATCTGCCCTTGTCCTGATAAAGCTTTTTCCTGTAATTGTTGTAGCAGTATGTGCACGAATACGGGCAGCCGCGCGATGTCAATATACAGTAGACATCATCCTGCCCATATTTATCTATTATCCTTTTGTCTATTCTCCTGCAAGAGTCTCCGATTATCGCATAATGTCCTTCAAAACCGTAATTAGGGAAGGGATACCTGTCCAGGTTCTCCTCAAGCCCGCGCACATCGTTCCTCCTGTCCCTGAACCACATGTTCTTGATGCCCTTGGTTTTATGCCCCGCTTCCATCCTGTTCATCAGCTCCAGCAGGGCCTCCTCGCCCTCGCCCAGGCACACGATATCGGCAAATTTCAGGCTCTGCTCGGGGCTTATGGTTGGGTGGGGCCCGCCCCATATAACCGTTCTTGACGCACCTGACATGCCTGATTTGATGGACTCTGTTATTTTTATGGCATTGATGAAATCGGCCGTACCGAGATTGATTCCGACCAGAGATATATCCAGCACTTTAAGAACCTTGCTCATGTCTTCAAGGTTGTTTTTGTTGGGCGGGTCAAGAACAAAGAACATAACTGGTTCGTGGCCGTTTTTTTTAAGGTAACTGGACAGGGACTGTATGCTCAAAGAACCAAGCTCCCCTGTTAGCGAAACAAGAGCTATCTTCATGCCAATCTGTTGAATGGATAATTCTTATATTTAAATATACTATGCAACTGCGGCCTGAAGGCCGCAGAATTACTGTGATATGAAACGGGTCAGTTGCATCTGGTTCTGGCGGTCTACATATTCCATAACGGTCTGGGTATCGACATC
>Ga0180433_10000659_pt1 | contig 58834 bp, 59 predicted proteins | sample SS_ome_8_FD_132980 | JGI IMG/M metagenome (GOLD analysis project Ga0180433, IMG submission 132980) | Hypersaline lake sediment archaeal communities from the Salton Sea, California, USA - SS_1_D_1 metaG | ecosystem: Environmental > Aquatic > Non-marine Saline and Alkaline > Hypersaline >... | reverse complement strand
TCCAGTAGCACCTGTTGTTCCTGCGCCCGTTGGGCCTGTAGGACCAGTTGCTCCATCTGTTCCTGTAGGACCAGTTGCTCCTGTAGGACCAGTAACTCCTGTTGTTCCTGCACCTGTAGGGCCTGTTGCTCCAGTAGCACCTGTTGCACCTGTAGGTCCAGTAGGACCAGGGCTTCCAGCAGCAGTAATTGTAACAACAGTACGATCATTGCCAGCATCGTCGGTTGTTGTTACGCCTGTTCCTGTAAATTGAAGATTGTCTTGTTGAGGGAGGTCTGAACCAGTGCCGTCTTGAATTACATGACCACCACCTGTTCCTGCTCCTGTATCACCAACTTCATTTTCTTCAAGATCACCAATATGAGTACAGAAAGATTTCCAAGCAGGATCAAACTGTCCACTCCACCAACGTCCTTTTATTTGGACCTGTCGAGTATTGATAGATTCATAGATAATTTCGCCAACAAGACATTGCATCCATCGGCTTTGTTCTTTGGTGGGGAAGATATGTTCTTGAATTTCTGTGAATGAAAATGCTGTGTCTACGCGCCATTTTCTCATTGTTTAACTCCCTCTTAGTTAATAAAATTGCCTGTAAATCTCTTTTCTTTAATTAACCAAAATTATTAAACAAAAATGAAATTGCAGAGATAGAATGTGTTAGGACATTAATGTCCATAAAATAGGTCTTTTGATATGAGATATAATATTCAAATAAAATCACATAAAAATTTGTGGGTAAACAATTCTGATGTATTAAGATGTGTTAATTTTACTAATTCAGATGATGAATCGAAAATTATGAAGTCATTTGTAGATTTTTGTAATGAAAATCCACTGGTTGTTGCAAGACATGGAATCAGAATTTTTGACAATAATTTATATGATTGGGTATTAAGAACAGAAGTACCTGATGGATTTAAGCCCTATATTGACTCAATTTGTATCTTGTGGAATTATAATTTGCCAGAAAACCATCCGCTTATTGAATTTAGCGAATAATTTAATTAAAATTTTCTTGTTTTTATAAATTTAAAAGTTAAATTGAGGGGTATAATTAAATATATAAATTGTTTTTGACAAAAGGAGATAAGAATATGGACGATAGAGTATTACTTCTTTGGACAAAATCTCATGAAACGTATGTGACAGAACCATTGTGGCAAAGTGATCGAGTAATAGAAACTCCTGAAAATGTTACATCTGAAAATATGGAGGCAGTTGCCACAAAATTGTCTCCAATTATTTTTGAAGAAATTGCAAAAGCCAAATCTGAAAATAAACAGTTGCGCATAGTTCTATTAGTAAATCAAGCTTTTAATGCAGTTCTATATAAAGTATTAGAAAATCATTTGGTTCCTACTGGCGGAGAATTATTACATTTAAAAATTAAGAAAAAGTCACATGAAGGACCAACTGTTGTTTTAGATGATGCAACAGCTTCTGAGGCTATTGCAAATAAAGGGATTATAGATTTTGATAAAGAACCACTTCCAGACAAGTCGATTTTTAAAGACGATTTACCAAATACTCTGAGTCCTCCTCCGGGATATAACACACAAGAACAGTAAGGAGAAAAGAAAATGAGAGAAAAAAGTACATTTGATGATGAAGAGTTTAAAGAAATTGCCGTTCAGTTATTAGAAATGTATCCTCGTTTCTTTCCAGAGGATTTTGATCTAACCAAATTTTTCTTTATTCGAACAGAGGGAGTTAAACCCAAATGGATAGCTAAAATTAGAAAAATTGGACATCCTTGGGGTTCTCTTCCTGGTCTTGAGAATATGATTTATTTGGTTGAAACTGCTGCTGAAAATTGGGAAGTATTAACAGATTCCCAAAGAGTTTTGACAGTTTTCCATGAGCTTAAGCATGTTCCAGAAGGCGGTTGTGATCTTGAAAGTAATGATTCTGGAAAAGTAATTGAGCATCCAGTACAAGATTTTCCTGAATGTATAGCAGCAGCAAATGGAAATCTGTTTTGGTATGAGCCTGGACATGGAGATGATTTACCTAATATTCTTGATCGTAGTAGTTCATTTGATTTAGAACAGGCACTGAAACGTACAGGCTTTATTGAGGATGAAGCAAGGAAATCTGTACCAAAACCTGATGGATTGGATGAAGAAGAAGATGTAGCGGCATCTATGTTGGACGACATTGAAGAAAGAGAAACAAAGAGTGAGTTAAAAAAAGTTAAAAGAAAAGCAGAAATAGAAGAATCACGGTCAAGTTCGGATGATGAAGATGAAGAAAAAGAAGTCGAAGTCGATGAAGTATAAATTAAATGCAAGGCGAAATAAAATCAAAGGTTATAGCTAAGATTTTAAAGTCTGCTCCCAATAGGAGAAAAAGACTTATTGAGAGATTTACAGATACAGAAGTAAAAGAAGAAAAAGAAAAAAAGAGAAAAGTATTAAATTACGATAAAGAAGGAAAATGGTCACAAGATTTAATAATAGAAAAGCTTAAACAAGTTGCGGAGGAATACGGCAAGCTTACATGGTCACTGCTTAGACGATTAAGAGAAGAAGACCCCGAAAACTATCCTGCCCCAAGTACTGTGCAATACAGAATTGGAGGGTCTTGGAAAAATGTCTGTAAAGCAGTTGGCGGAGATGCTAACCCTCTTTATATCCGCGCTTTAGGCGACTCAATCGAAGAAAATATTTGTTATTTTTTAGATCTGTACCATCGTTTTGGCGTCAGAACGAGGGAATTATATTTAGAAGCAAGGAGAAAATATCCAGAATATGTTCCTTCATATAATTCTTTTTTGAAAATATTTGGAACCTTTACCGCATTTAGAAAATTAGCAAAAATAGATTCTTGTTCAGAGCAAATTAATCGACTCGTAGAATTGATAGAGGAATTAAATGGGAGATGGCCTAGAAGAGCACAATGCAAGGAAAGAAATATAGATATCGTATTTTTAGATAAAAGACTTGGAGGAAGAAAAGAATTACGAGCATTAATTGCAGATTTAAGAAGTATAAAGGATAAGACAATTGAGAAATAAGCAAGAAATTATAGAAAAAGCTCAAAGCTTATTCGATGCGGCGATGGTGGAGTTTATTAAATCAAGAACATGTAAAGCATTCAGAAATTGCAAACATAATTGTTCTTTAATGGCAAAGTCTATAGGAAAAGTTCATTATTGTCAGTTAAAAACAAAAGTTTCTGAGGATGGGAATATTAAAAAACTGTTTGTTTGTGATACGGATGAATATGCTCAAAAGTGTCAAGAATTCGAAAGAGGAACAACAGCCGAGGAAAGTAAGAAGGAGTTTATGGATATTGTTTCTAATCCATCTCGTTGTGGAGGAGTTTTTCCAAGGTTGTCATCATTACTGTGGGTTCTAAATGATGGAAAGAAAAAGAATGATCTTTCCGCAATAGAAAAAATCCAACCCCACGGACACGAAGAAAAAAAAGAAGAAGAGAAGGGTAGCATTGGGAGGAGTCTTCTAAAATTTCTTCGTGGTCAGTGAGGGTAATATTTAGTGTACTGGATTTGTGTTTCTGTTAACCCTTATTATCTACAATCAAGGGATATAGCCGAATTAGATGATCTCTTTGCTGAGATCTTCGGTGATGATTATATTGAACATTATTTAGTAGATTATGACGAGTACGAAAAAAATCACGAAATTGATAGATATGCTTTTGTACATTGCAGAGAATATAAAAAGCATGCTCAAGAACTAAAATATAACAGATATATAAAAAATGTTTTAAGTGATTTTAATAATATAGTAGAAATCCCTCCAGAAGAAATTTTCGAAACCAAAATTTCTGTCCCAAATATAATTGACGACGGTTACTATTGCGTAAATAGAACTGGATTCTTTTTGTTTGGAGATATTGTGCGTGTATTAAGAGGCTCATTGTCTTCTATGAATGGAATTATTATTAAACGATGTAAAGATAATCCTGATTTTTATATCGTATACTTTCGTCTATTTGTTAATACGATTTATAAAAGAATACATATAAGCAATTTAGTGTTTGATACTTCTATTTTTAAATTTATAAAAGTACCAATTAAAAGAGGAAATATAACAGAAGCAACCAAACGAATCAAAAAAACGATAAAAGAATATAATAAACTTCAAAAAGAAAATGATCAAAAAAGATTGATAGACGAAATGGATAATAAAAGATCCGTAATAGAAGAAGATGAAGTAGATGTAGCCAATATTATTTCGAAGCGTATGAAGAACTCTGAGAAAAAGGGAAGGAGAAAACGCAAGAAATGAGAAAGGTGAAATATTACGGAAAATTATTGGAAGATCTAAAACTTGGTACAAAAGAAGAGCATATAGAAAGAATGCCTGTTGTTTTAACCGAAGAGGATGTCCCATATTTATCAGATATTTTTAATTTCTTAAATAATAAAGACAAAGACATTTTGTATCTAATATTTATTTCTGGGAAAACTCAAACAGATTTGGTGAGAATTTTAACCAGAAGTCAACCATCTCTTTCGTATGATATCAAACGTATAAAAGAACGAGTAAGATTTATTTGTTATCTACACGCTCAATTTCCGGTTTATATGAATTGGCTAAAAGAAGAATCAAAATCATATACCCCAGAAGAGGTTATGGTTCTTACACTTATGTATTATACAACATCTTTTTCACAATCATCCAGAGTCTCAAAATTAAAGCCAACCAGAATTAGATATGTGTTTGATAAAGCTCTAATAAAACTTAAAAAAGAACACCCACAAACATATCAATTTTTTTCAATTATCCGTGACAACCTTAATGTTGTTCGTAGAGTATATCTTAGAGCCGACCACTATTGGCAAACCGAAGATTTTTAATTTATTTTTGATATAAATTGCATGTGTAGAAGAAAGTACTGACGAATCTTTGTGTTGTCAGGAGGTACAGATATGGCATCTAAAAAGGGTAAACGCCGCAGAAAAGTAGCAAAAAGATTGACACTAGAACAAATGCTGGCAGATAAGCAATGGCATAGTGCAATTGGCTTTGATGTAGTAGAGTCGTCCAATCAAAGAACAAAAGAAGCTATGTTGAACTCTCTTGAAAATAGGGATTTATTCGAGAGAGCAGGGTATTCAAGCAATGTTAGAATTGCTTCTGGAAATGACGGAGTTCCAGGAGAATTGCTTATTCATCGTTCGTCTAGAGCTTTATGGAAGGTTTCTGACGATGGGAAAAGAATCGAACCAGCCTTTAGTGATGACATTATTACAGTAGGAGATGACGAAGATGAGTAGTCTTGATAGAGAACTTGAAAATTTAAGAAAACCAATCCCAAAGGGTACAAATTTGGAATGGCTTACATCTGGTTGCACATTTACTCCATCAGATGCAAACAACCCAAATGCTCAAGCTCAGGCGATTATGTTGCAATGGCTTGTGAATAGAAATTTGCAAAAAGTAGCCAGCACAAATTTATTGCCAGAAGAAAGAGCAGTAGCCCAAACAGTTTTTGCTCATATTAATAATGGTCAAAGAGGAGACGAACTTAACCAATCTCTTCTTTCTACATTTGGCAGAGAAGTATTTACAAGACATGCAAGTTTAATTAATGACATTCAACAAGCGGTCGAAAGTGGCTCAGTTGTTCCTCAAAATATTAGTCCTTCTGTTGGTGTAAATGTTGCTAACTCTATGAATCAAAGCGGATCAGATAGAGATGCGCTTAAGAAACAAGAAGCGCAAAGAACAGCAGGGTCACTTCAAGCATATGCAAATAACAACACAATGGACTCTATGAACATTGAAAGTTCAGAGTTAAATGTTGATATTGCGAGTACAGGTCCTCAAACCGATGTAAATCTTTCAGAAGGACAACTTGATCAGATTAAATTGGCTGCTGCTACTCTCTTGAAAGCAAATGATGATGCAGGATTGTCAGAACAAGTCGATCCTACCTCTGATGAAATGCTCAAACCAGAGGAATTAAAAGTATTAGGGTATTCTCAAGAGCAAGATATTTTAGATAAGACCGGGAAAGAAACATCAGATATTAATTTTGATAATGATTTAATTGATGTTCAAAATATCGCCTTAGATGAGAATAATGCCCTTCAAGGTTGTGATGATGATCTTTTTGCCAATCTTACTGCAGAAACGCCTCCTCTTGGTATTTTAGAAGGTGACGCAAGATCTGTAAAACAATGCGAAGACGAAGAAAATGAAGATGAAGAAGAGGACGAAGATAAAGATATTGGTGTTGGAGATATTAATTTAAACGAGGTTAAACAGGCAAGTAAAATTGAGGTAAATATGTCAGATGAGTTCGAAATCGAGTTCTAAAAAAGACGAATATGAAGATCTTGAAACAGTTGAGGCAGTTGAGGTTATAGAAGACCCAAAAGCCGAAACTGTTAAGGGTGCTTCCGTTGAAGATGAACGTGGAAGTAGAGAGATTGTTGCCGTTGATGATGATTTGCCCGATGGATTTATAGAACTAAAAGGTGAAGCAGTTTTAACAGAAAAAGATAGACTGCTCGAAAAATATCATAGATCACACGGGTCACTAATCCAAAATTTCAGCAAAGGTCATGTTTCTGCTGAGGACGGTATTGATCTTTTAATTCTAGAACTTTTAAGAGAAACAGACGCTCTTAAAGGAAGCGAATTACTTTTTGCAACTAGGGGAAATGTAAGAGACGAAACAGCTGTAATAATTAAAAGAATTGAAGCACTTGAAACAATAGCAAAAACAATACATCGCAAACAAAAGATGATTAGTGAAGAGGTTATTAATTTAGATTCTCCATATATTCGTATTTTGGTTTCTTATATAACAAAGAAGATGCACGAGACCTTTGTTGAACTTGGACATGATAAAGAAATTGTGCAGATATTTTTTGACAAATTTCAATCGCTAACAGATCATTGGAAAAAAGAAGTGAAGCGAGATATGATTGCATTTAAAGATAGACAAATGATGGGAGGCGATGAAGAAGACGCCGAAGAAGTTAAAAAATGACTCGCTTAAATGAAAAAGATAGAGACCAATGGCTAAAATTAAAGGCGGAACAAAAGGTGGATTAAATGATTCTTTATTCCGCGAAACCATAGGAGAATTTATAAAGCCAGATGATGGAGGTCGTGTAGTCTCCATCACCGAGTTTGTTGAAGCTCCTTGGGGCCTTGGTCTAGATCTCACTCCTGTACAACGATTCATGTTAAAATGTATCTACGGAATGCCTTTGGATAGCACAAAGGCTTATATTGAAATTCCAGATACTCTAAATTCCAGAAAATTATATGAACCAATGACGGAAACAGAATTCGCCAAATGGAGCTACGAAGAAGAAAGATGCAATATAGATTTCTCAGATCCAAATAACATAGGAAGAGACTTTTATACCTTTGTTATGGCACTTGGAAGACGCGCCGGAAAGTCTACGATATGTAGCTGTATTGTAGACTATGAATTTTATCGTCTTTTTAAAGCAGGAAATCCACACGAGTTATACGATGTACCTCCCGGACAAGAAATAGCAGTTATTGGCACAGCACCAACAGACGGACAAGCACAAATTGTATTTAATATGGCGAAAACGTTCTGTCAAAATTCACCTATTATGAAGGAAAGAGTGGCACATCCTACTCAAACATATTTTGAAGTACAAACAGATGCAGATGTAAAAATGTTTGGGAAGGGTAGGGAAGGCTCCATGCAGTTTATTACTGGTGGTTCTTCGTCTAATGCTATTCGTGGACACAATGCGATTATTGTTCTCTTAGATGAAATGGCGTTCTTTCAGGAGGGCGGAAACAGGTTTAGCATTGATGAAGTGTTTGGTGCTCTTACTCCCTCTATTGCTAAGTTCACAAATCCTGAAAGTGGACATATGGATGGTAAGGTTATTTGTCTGAGTTCTCCCTATGCTCACTTTGGAAAATTTTACGATCTATTTAGAGATTCATTTAGTGATGAGAGTGTGAGATTTGGTAAAACATTAGCATTTAGATATTATACAGCCTTGGTAAATTCTAAAAATGTAACCGAAGAATATTTGAGAGAAGAAAAGAGAAAAGATAGAGGCAAGTTCAGGCGAGAATTTGAAGCAGAATTTGATGAAAGAATTACTGCATGGATTGATTCAGAAGTTCAATTTAGAAATAACATTAGAAGACCATATATAGATGAAAAGGGAGTTAAAGGAATTCGTTATTTTTATGGATTTGACTTTGGTACTAGCGACAATGGAGCAGCTATCGCAATTGTACATAAAGAAGATGATCTATATAAGTTAGATTTTGGAGAAGCGTTTTATCCTAAGAATGCACCAATTTGGGATGCGACTGTTTGTACTATTTATCGTGAACATTCTTTGTGCGGTAAGTTTAGACAATATGATGTTTTACCTTTATTTGATATTGCTGATTATATTAAATTGCTAACAAATAAATTTCCGATGTATTTAGGAACTTTAGATCAATATTCAGGTCATGCTATTTATCAGATTCTCACAAGTAAGGGAATTTCTAATATAGAACTTAAGTCGTATAACGAGTCATCAAAATCAAGAGTATTTAAACTAATCAAAGAGTTATATCAAGAATGTTTGTTGGATTTAATGGAACATCCGATATTGATACAAGAAATGCTAAATATGGAGGCTGAGCTACGTCCACAGAACAAAATATCAGTACATAAGCGATCTTCAACAGATGATAGCTTCCAAGATGATTTAACTGATGCATATGTTCGTGCTGTTTGGGAATGTTGGCGGTATCATAATGTAGATGCAGGCAAAGGAGGTAAAACTCAAGCTCCTGTACTTGTGTCTTTTGGAAATGGAAGAGTAATTAATATAAGTGCTCCTGCAAATAACGATGTGGCTTCTAAACTAAGAGGAGCAACATCGTATAGAGATTTTCAAAGAACAAAAAGAAGCTTGCACGGAATTGATACGAAAAGAAATGCTCCAAAGAAAAAGAAAACAAGGGGATTTTAGAAATGGGTAAAAAGAAAAAAATTATCAGAAGCAAAAAGAAAACAGCTAGCAAAAAAGAATTAGCAAATGCAGCAATTGATTTAAATGCAGTATCCCAATTTAAAAGTGGATTAGTTTCGGGTATTGTTGGTCAGTTAGTCAAACAAGGATACTCTGGAGATATTGTTAGAGATCCTGCATTAGATCCTTCTATGCCAATGTTAGGAAGAGAAAGAACTGAAAAGGCTTTTGCCGGTGAAGAAGATATAAATGAAGAAATGATGGTTGGTGATATTCCATTTGATACTGAAAAAGAAAACCAAGAAAGTAATGAAATATTTTCTAACAAGCCAGTTTCTAATAAACCAGTTTCTAAAAGAGAAGTGGCACAACAACAAAGAAAGCGTATGGAGGAAAGAGCGACAAATTCTCAAAATCAAATAGATGTAGTTAATAAGAATGCTAGAAAATTATATACAAATATTGATGAATACATTAAGGGTTTAAGAGTGGCAGCAGAAAATGCACAAGATAATCCGTACTTGTGTAGAAAATTAGAAGGCTTGAGACGTATTTGTGTAAGCTTTGTTAGGACATTGCAAAACCAGTCTCCCAGAGCAGCAGCAAGCCTCTTTGTAAATACTGAGGAGGAAGGATAAGATGACAAAGAAAGACTCAGACGACACTAAGAAGGTTGAGTCTGTCGATATTGAGGCAACGGTTACTCAGGCTGTTGTGGATGTTCTTCGTTCTTTGAATGTTATTGACGAAGACGGCAAACCAAAGATTCAAAAGGTAGAAGCAAATAAAAAAGAAGGTCAATTATTTGGTGAAAACTATAAACCATATGTAGCTTCTAATTTTGGCATGCGAGATCACGGTGCTGCCCTAGATGATGTTCTTTCTGAGTCTTCTAAGCAACCTATATTTCAAGTTCCAGGTGCGAGAATTGGAACTGCTGCTGCTGGTGGTGCTGGAGTTACACAAGGCCCAGTAGATATAGAAAAAATGAGAATGGCAGCTGCTGGTCCTGGTGGTACAGATGTTGGATGGGGGAGAGGAACAACATCATTTATGGGTCTTCAAATGGACCCCCTTATCGGCAATAGCTTCAGTATGCTTAATTTCTCTCTGTCACGTTCTAATCCATATATGGTTAATCGCATGTATGGAAGTGGAATGTATGGAGATATTCCTGTTTACTTTTTAATGATGCAGGAACAGAATGGAGGCTTATTATATTGGCCTGTTAGCATTCGAGAGAAGTATCAATGGCTAAGATATTTCTGTTACTTTATATCTGACAACGACTTAGCAGAAGTTCTTATGGCTGACGGAACTCAAAAAAGTTTAAAAGATATCGAAGTAGGAGATGAGGTAATAACAGGTAAGGGTACTATTCGTAAAGTTAAAGAAAAACTTGTTAGAAAAACTCATACATCTAAGGCTGTTAAAATTAAATCTTGGTGTCTTCAAAATGCATCAAAAACAACTCCAGAGCATCCTTATTATATTCTAAGAAAAGATTTGGTTAAAAAAGATGTTTCTCATTATAGAGAGAATATTGAGTTTAAACCTGAATGGGTAGATGCGGAAGATGTAGAAGTTGGAGATTATGTTTTAATGGCTCCTGTTCCATCTGATCCTAATAGTAAAATAACGAAAGAAGAGGCAAGATTTTTAGGATATTATGCTGCAGAAGGTAGTTTAGTTTGGGAAAAACGGTGTGTAGGAACAGATGGTGAAGGAAAAGGATATAAATGGCACCAAGAAAAAATAAAAGTTCCAGTTGGTGTTGTGTTTTCGATAAATAAAAACGAAAAGGATACTTTGGGTGCTGGTATTTTGCGTATGGCCAAAGAAGTGTTTGAGGTTGATGGTAAAATAGTTAGAGAAAGAGGTAATGTTATAGAAATATTGGTTAGGGGAAGAGAAGTTGGAGAATTTTGTTTTTATCATGTAGGAGCCGGAAGTGCGACTAAGAATTTGTCATCAGAATTGATTATGTCCTCTAATGAAGCAAGAAGAGAATTTCTTGTTGGTTACATGGAGGGAGATGGTTGTCAATATGATGATAAAACTTCAAACAAAGGCAAAATTGTTATAAGTACTGCGTCCGATAATATGGCATCCCAAGTACAAATGATGGCTATTGGTTGTGGAGTAATGTGTAGAATTGCTAAATATAAAAGAACTCCTGATAGCGGATTTAATAGTAGTAATCCCCAAACTTATTCGTGGCATCTTTCAATTCCGTCTTGGAGTGCAAATAAAATTGTAACATCTTCTGATAAATGGAGTGAGACAGAAGGAGATAATCATAAACGTTGCGCTTTCTTTATTAATGGATACGCAGCATTCAAGATTAAAGAAATAACATATTCTGAAGAAGAAGATACTGTTTATAATCTTGAGATTGATGCGAAGGGGGATGAGAAAAGTTATATTTGCAATGGAAAAGTAACCCATAATTGTCGCACGGATCCGTATGTTGGTGCTGCAATAGACCTGCATTGTGATCTGCCAATTTCTCGTATTGGTTTTACAATGCCGAAATTAAAAGATGATCCTGATCGCAAAAAGGCAAAGTCCTGTTTAGCCAGAGTTCAAAAATGGGCAAATGTCATCGATCTCTTTGACAGACTTTTAGAAATTATATATGAATGGAACGTTATTGGTAATGTTTTCTGTTTTGGAGAATGGGACGAACAACATAAGTGGTGGAAGCGTATGACAGTCCTACCACCAGAAGAAGTAGGAATTATTCATTTCCCCTTCTGTAACTTTGCTTTTGCTGAATATAAACCAGAACCACTCATTCGTCTTGTTGCTGCAGTAGGTGGAGATATACATTCAGAATCAAGTCAAGAAACAACTCCTCTTGAAAAAGCAATCTATGAGAATATTCCTGATGATATTGTAAAAAGCATTCAACAGTTTGGATCTATTATTATGGATACAGATCCAAATACGGGCAGCTTTGTTGAACATCTAGCAAGAAAACGAAGTCCTTATGCTGATTTGGGGGTGTCAACATTAGAAAGAGTTATTATTCCGTTGTTACAGAAAGAGCATTTTAAATATACGCAATTAAGTCTTTCTTCCAGATTAATGACTCCTAGAAATAAAATAACTGCTCCTGGTATTTCTCCTGATGCTACGGACAATCTCAGAGCAGAAGTAGATATGAGCATGGAAGATCCTGATTATCATGTCGTAACAAACTTTGATTTTGGATGGGATCTGATTGGTGCAGAAAATAGATTAATTGCTTTGCAGCCTGAATATGAAAGAATTGAAAATGAAATTATGGCTGCATTGGGAATTACCAGAGAATTAGTAACAGGAGAAGCATCTTATGGTGGTGCTAAAGTTACTGCTGAGATCTTAAATACTAGATATTTATTGATCCGAGATATTTTAAAGAATTTTGTTGAGAACAAACTTCTGAAAACAATGGCAGTTAAAAATGGTTGGTTTGAAGAAGATGACGACGGGAATAAAGAGTATTACTTCCCCCAACTTACATTTAATAGGCTGACAATTAGAGATAACCAAGAAATGTTTGATGCTCTTTTCCAGTTATATCAAAAGGGCAGTCTTCCAATTCAGGTTATTTATGAACTGTTTAATTTGAATCCTGATGAAATGAATGATTTGTTGGTTGATGATTTGTTTACTGCCAGAGACGCTACATTTAATGAGATGACAAGACAGGTTCATTCGGATATGGGAACTAAGATTGTTGAAGGAACAGATTTATTCCAGAGAATGGTCAATTATTTAGGATTAACAGCAACAACTGAAGAAGGCGAAATTAAAATGACTCCTGTGCCCGATATTGGTGGAGATATATTTAGAGCGCCGGAAGAAGCAGCCCCAGAAGAAAAAACAGAAGAAGCACCAACAGAAGAAGAAGGAGGAGGGGGTGCGACAGAAGAGGGTGGTGGAGAAGAAGAGGGTGGCTTCCTTGAGGCATTAGGAGAAGCAGAAGGCGGTGGTGGAGAAGAAGCTGGTGGTGGTGCAGAAGAAGAATTAGAAGAAGCATAAAAAGGAAAAGAATGACCGACCTTCATAGCGATGGGGGTTTTGCAGATTATATTGGGAGACCATTAGGACAAGTAGCAATACCTCCATCGTACAATATAGTATTTTTCGAGAAGACGTTAGATGCATCTTTAAATAGTATGCAGATAACGTCATTAACTTCTACAATTGTCTTTAATGAAGAAATGGGCAAGCCGAATGTTAAATATGGCAGAGTTTTACACTATTATATTACAGATAGAGCCACAGGAGAAATAATAGCAGGACCAAGGTATGTGCCTTATATTGATTCTTGGAGTACATCAGGAGAAGTAACGACATATAATATCAAGCCTTTAGTAGAAGTAATTAATCCAAGATTTGTTAAGGCTAGCGATACTGTATTTATGTCCTATTTCTTTTCTAATTTTACCACACATCGACTCCCAAATAATGAGTATACAGATAATCCTAAATATTTAAGAAGATTAATTGAATTTTCTAATAATAATGTAAATCGAGTTTTTAGTTCTTCTTCTTCAAGTTTTCCAATTCCAAACGATAGAAATTATGCCATCGATTCTGCTCCGGAAGATACTACTCCAAGAATAGCATTTTTATCTTCTGTTATGCGTATATTTGTTGTGCAATTAGTAGAGAATGGATCGTCTAGTTCTTCCCCGATACAAACAATAGCAGTTCTTTTTGAGGAACCGAATATATTGACATGGGTTGGACATCGATTTGCTTTAGATTTTCACCCTCCTATGTTAGTAAATAAAATACAAGAATTAAAATGGGCTGGATCTGATCTTAGTTCGTCTTCTAGTTATCCTTTAAAAGAGCTGTCAAACCATTTAAATCAGGATGCTGTAAATGATAGTCCTCCTAGAGAAGTTCCATATCATCATGTTGTTTCAGGATTAGAGGCAATTATGTATCCTGGATATGGAGGTTTGAATTTTAATACAAAACCAATTAATGATGTGTATGATGTTGCCTTAGATCATATATTTCAGGTAGAAGGGAAATATGAGAAGATTTTTGATATTTATAACAATTCAGAAAGAACAAATAGGAAAATAAGAAGTATAGGAGTTAAACAGATTAATGAAGAAACAATTACTTTAGGATCTGTTATTAGTGGAAAAGCTTATACATCTGATAATACAGGAGGAAACGCACCACCTCCTTATTTGCCAAGTAGAATAGCAGATGGAGATGTGAATACCTACATTAATGGATTTTCGTATATTATCGTTGATTTGGGAGAAGGTAACGAAAGAACTTTAAGATATGCTAAGGTTTATTTGCCAGATCACACTGCTAGAATTTATGTAGGTGTTATGTATTTTTATGGATCAAATATTTCTAATTCTGGACCTTGGACTCGTATTAGTGATAGAATTTATCCTAGTATGCCAGAGGGTTATCCTGGATGGTCAGATTATATAACAGTAAATAATAATACAGCTTATCGATATTATAGATTGTATTCCAACTTGTATGGGAACCAGACAAGAAGGCAAATTAACGAATGGCAACTATTTGAAGATCTTCCTAATTTTACTTGTAGAAACTGCGATGGCTCTTCTAGTTCTTGTGCTGGTCCTGAATATACAATTACAACTTCTGGTTTTTCCCCGGCACAAAGACATTTTGCTGTTTTTCAGATTAATATGGATGATTTTAGAGGTTTTGGAGGTTCTAGTTCCAGTTCTTCTTCATCTTCTTCTTCGGATTATATATATAATTATGATGTTATTGTTCCTGGAGCTTTAGATCCAACTACTTCTGATAAACCGTATTGGTGGCCATTTTATTGGGAAGAATGTGGATCTCCTGCCTCTTCAAGTGGAGGCGTAGGTGGAATAATTCGAGTAGAGTATGATGAAAACAAATTAAAATGGTATGGAGAAATGTGTATAAATGGAGTTGTTTTATATGCAACAATTGAATATAAACCTTTTGGATATTTAGGAGAACCTTACGAAAAATATTGGCTTACGATAGGGGTAAAGACAAGTTTTAATGTAGCTTTAGATTTATTGTGGCAGGGATATTTGTTGAAGTACGGAAATGCTATTGGTGAATTTAAACGTTTTTGGGCTTTGGCTGAAAACGCTCCCGATACAATAACAGTAGAAGTAGTTTAAAACAATGACAGAAATTGATCCTACTTTACATGAAACAGGAAGACTGGGCGATTTTATTGGTCGTCCTTTGCTCAGTCTCGATGTACCTCCATCCTATAATTTAACGTTTGCTAATATGACACTCGGCAGACCAATGGATCCTATGAATTTTGAGGGAGATTCTAGTTTATTTACATTTGAAGAAGAAATAGACTTACCAGAATCCCCAACTCTAACATATGATAGGATTTTGCACTGTTGGATTAATGATCCGCAAATGCCAATTAAAAGATTTGGACCTTATTATGTTCCGTATATTGCCGAAGAAAGACCAAATAGTAGTTCAGCTTCTAGTGGTGGTCAGATTTATGTTTTAAAACCACTCAGAGAAGTTATTAATCCAAGAATTATTAAACTGTCTCCTAACACTTTTGCTCTATTCTTCTTTAGCAATTTCTCAACAGATCAATTGCCAGACGATGAATACACAGATGATCCAGAATATTTAATTAGAACAATAGAATTTGCTACGAATACTCCAGATTTAGAATTAGGTTCAAGTTCTAGTTCTTCTTCCGGATCTACAAATATAAAAGAAGATAATACGTATAATTATTACCCTGACGGAGAAAAGAAATTTATAGGGAATCCAAAAGTTGCCTTGATGTCTTGTATTATGCGTATAGGAGTGATGGAAATTGACGATGTATATGAAGACGAAACAACATCTGGAAGTAGTTCGTCTTCTGGAAGTGGTAGAGTTAAAAGATTATATCCAATTTGTGAAAAGCCAACGATTGTAGAGTGGTTGGGACATCAATTTGCCCAAGATGCATATCCTAGCTTTTTAGTGAATAGAAAGCAAAGTGTAGATTGGAAACCCGTAGAAGAAGTTAATACGGAAAAATACTTAACTATTCCATCTTTAGAGATTCCAGAACATCATTTAATTAATGGGGTACAAACAACGATGTACCCTGGATATACTGGATTTGATTTTGATACTATTCCAATTAATGAAGTGTTTAAAGATTCATTAAATTATGTATTAGAAATTGAGAGAATAGGCGAATATGACCCGCACGATCCTGAATACGCAACATATTATAATAACTTTAGACCAGATGCCACAGAAATAAGATTTACTAAGGTTGAATGGAAAGTTGTACAGGCTCCTTCTTTAACTTTAACGAATAGAGTTTGGGAACATTCTCCTTCTTCTTATGCAAGTTCAGAAGTAGTTGAATACAAATATCCCTACGAAGGATCTAAAACAAATACGCATTTTGTTGTGTTTAGTATTCAATATAAAGTAGTTATTATTCCTTACGATATTTTACATTATATATCCTGCCCTTGTAATCCTAGTTCTTCAAGTTCTTCTAGTTCAAGTTCTTCGTGTGAGGGAACTCAAGTTACTTTATGGTATGGATATATTTATAATCCAAATTCTTATCCTAGTGCGTATGGTTATGATGATTTATATTGTGGTGATTCTTGGTATGATTGTTTTACAGATGAAACAAGTGTAGAACTTTACAGTACAGATACAGGATCTACTTCTTGTGAGGATTATGTCGATCCTATAAACGGTTGGACATTTTCTCAAGGTGGAATATGGTATTCTTTCCAACAATCTACTGGTCTTGCTAATCCATATGTATTTGTTCAATGTACTACAGATTGCCAAGGAGAACCCAATCCTCCTGATCTTAGTTTGTTAGAAAACGGAGTAGAAGACATTGAAGGATTTCATAGCGATCTTTGTGGCTTTTTGTGGGCTGGAGAATATTTTATTGATTGTGGAGAGGAAGCAAAAATAAGCAATCTGAGATATGAACGTTGTGAAAGAATAGCGATGTACGAATGTGATTCCTGGTTTGCAAGTCCTAATCCTCGCATTCTTCTTGATTGTGCTTTGTATATTCAAACCGAAGATGAATGTGAATATCTAGGTATTACAAGCTATAAATATCCATTTCCACCTATGGAATGTGATTGTGATTTAGATGAATGTACTTGTTTAGAACCCTCATCCTCGTCTTCAGCCAGTCCAATTCCCCCAACTCCTTCTTCCTCTTCTTCCGTTCCTATTCCTACACCTGTCCCAATTGAAGAACTATTTTATAGTGACTTAACAACAAGAGGTTTAATTTCTCCTAATATGGGTAGACCTTTTGAAATTATAGAACCAGCAGTAACATATAGATTAGGATTTTTCAATACAACAATATATACCCCAATAGAAGAAATGGGGTTTGATACCGATACAACAAACATAATATTTAACGAAGATTTAGATACATATCCAAATATAGGCTGGGATAGAGTTTTGCATTTTTGGACTTTGGATGCTGGTAATGTTGCAAAACGAGCCGGTCCATATTATGTGCCGTATATCGAAAGTATAACGTCTAATGAAACGACAACAACCTATAATTTCAGACCTTTAAGAGAAGTAATTAATCCTAGAATTCAAAAACTAAGTGAAGGTCTGTATGTAATGTATTTCTTTAGTAATTTTACAACAGACAACCTTCCAAATAATGAGTATACAGATAATCCCAAATATCTAAAGAGAATGATGGAGTTAGCAACAAATGATCCTCAAAATATTGCAAATAAATACCCAGACACAAGCAGTTCGACAAGTTTAAGTTCTCCGCAAGACAATACAAGAAATTGGCATGCAGATAATGCTCCTGAAATAGACAATCCGCATTGTGCTCTTTGTTCTTGCTTGATCAGAATTGGCGCATATGAAGTTAATACACCAACAAATAGCTCCTCAAGTGCTAAAACAAAAATGGTTTATCCTATATGCGAAAAACCAACTATTGTAAACTGGGTAGGAAATAGATTTGCAACAGATTATGCAGAACCAGCCTTAGTAAATAGAGTGCAGAGAATTGATTGGAGTACAGGCAAACAAGATTCAGATACATTGGACGAGAATGCTGTGAATGATGATCCTCCTAGACAAATGGAGTATTACGATATTATAAAAAGCATTGAAGGTAAAATGTATCCTGGGTATATGGGGTTAAATTTACGAACAAGACCTATTATAGATATTTATCCAGAATCTTTATATCATGTGTTTGTAATAGAAAACAATGCAGGAAATGACGAATATTACTTAGAAGTCGATATGGATGAGATGTTTCCATATTCTCCTCCTATTAATATGTCAGCTTGGGAATGGGAACACTCTGCTGAACCTTGCACAATGAACAAACCAGGATTAAATGTAAAAGACGATCCAAGTGAAAATACGCCAAATGCAAAAACAAATACACACTATATTGTTATGCGTTTAAGAAAATCTAGTTCTGATAGTCCGTTAGTTAATGCATGTAGTCCTGTTGGTGTTCCTACAGAAGAAGATGTGTATTTGCCAAAAACTCGATATGTTGCAATAGGAAGTTCTTCTTCTTCTGTTTCTGAGTATCCTTCTGTGATTAAATATAATGGGCGTTGTTATTATTACGAAGAAACAATAGATAGAAGCGTACATCCAGAGAATTTATGTTGGGATCAGATAGAACAAGAATGGTATGATCCTGACGATTGTGAAGATTGTTGTTATCCTGGTGTATCTTATGTTGAATGTGGATATACTTGTTTTGATTGCGTAAGCGATTGTAATCCTAGCCAAATAACAGTAAATATTTCTAGTATTACTGGTTCTTGTGGTGATGGTGATTGTACAGATATTGCAGGAACATATATATTGTCGAAAACTTCAAATTGTGAGTGGTCTGATAATCTAGGAGTATTAAATTGGACCGGAAGTGAAATAACTGTATGGTGTAATGATGGTACTTGGAGTGTGTATTTATATTTAAATTATAATTTTGGAGAGTGTATAACAGAATATAGGAGAGACATTGCTTCACTATCATGTTCCGGAGATGTTGTCGCTGGTTCAATTTCATTGGCAAATATATCATTGAGTAATTGTAGCACTTCGGTAACTATTACGGTTACTAGTTAATATTTTTTATAGGTAAGAAAATGGCAGATAGAATTATATTACCTAGAGATGACAGCAATCCTTATCCGCAAGTTGTTAAGGTAAGCGGAACTTGTTATGAATTAGTAGACGAAAATTCCAGGCTCTCTCCAACTAAAGAATGGAATAATGTTCAAGGAGAATTTACTACTTGCGTTGATTGTCAAAAAAATTGTTGTTTGTATGATGCTATTGCTACTTGGCATTGCGATACAGAAACATTTAGCGATGTGGAAGCACATGCTTATGATTGTGTTGATTGTGATGATCCTAGTGATGATTGGTTCGGTTTTTATTTAGGACCGGATGAAAATGCTTGTATTTATATAAATTATGGAATAGTGAATGATGGATATACTTGTGATGATCCTGATGATTGTCCAGATCTTTTTAATACTTATTATCCAGGAAGTACTACTGATTGCGCTTGCTATTGTGAGCTTTGTGAAGACGTAGAAGAATATCCTTGTCCTCCTGATAGTTTTTATGGACCAGTTCCATATTTCGAAAACCCAGGACCTTATGGAGGTTATTCCACATATGATTCATTAGAAGAAGCATGCCAAGAGTGTACAAAACATGATGGAGGATATCCTCCCGAAATATCTAAATTTGATTATAATGGGAAAACTTATTATTTTTGTAAAACTGATTATTTTTACCAAACAAATTACATATGGTGGCATACACTTTATCCATATTATGATCCCGGAGTAACACCTGATTATTGCGATCTTCGCCCAGTTAATTATTTTTATGACTATGTTAGAAATTGTACGAGTGGGAAATTTACTTTTAGAGTATATGGTTATGATGCGGAATGTTCTAAAACAGTTAGTTGTGATGCTCCATGTGTAACAATTGAAGATGCTGATGAGTGTCCAATCAGTTCTTCTTCGTCGTCGTCGTCTTCGAGTGTTGTTCCTCCATCTTCTTCCTCTTCTTCTCCTGTTACTCCTCCGTTTGATGACGATAGATTTGTTTAGAAAAAGAGAAAGAGACAGGAAAATTTAATCCTGTCTCTTTCAACAAGGGGAGAGTAGGGCGGAGCAAGGAGCGGCTACTCTTGTGGAGGTTTAACTATTTCTTCGTCTTTTTCCTCTTCGTCATCTTCATCAGAACAATAATCTTTATCTACATAAGCACCATCATCTTCCAATGGTTCTGTTGTTCCTGGCCTTGGAGTTGGATCTGATGCTGTTTTTGCTTTGCCGAATAAACTCTGTACTAATGCCTGAGAGAATTGTTTTTCTGCTTCTTTATTTTTAGAAATTAATTCTTGGTTCTCTTCTAATAATTTAATCAATTCTTTAATTGCAGGAATAACTTGAGTGGCCAATTCTCTATCTATTGGGGGTCTTTCTGCCATTGTTTCAAGTTGTGGTAATAGGCCCTTATTCTTATCAGTCAAGGTACGTAGAATTGATTTTATGTTATTATTTGGAAGAGGAGATAGGTCTTGCTTATTGCTTTTTTGTAGATAGTTTTTAATTGGTTCTGAGATTTCCATAGATTTTTCTAGAATTTTAGATGTTTGATCTGTAAATAATCCCTTAATCTTATCCCATATCCCAGCGTTAATTAGTCGCTCTTCTAAATAAAGCTGGTTGGCAATTGAAGCTAGTCGAATTGATCTTTTGGACATAATATATCAGCCTTCAGAAAATTAACTCTATTTGAAGACTGATATATAAGAAAATAATTAAAATCGTAGGAAAAAATGGATTGTATCAAACTCCAGATATTCGCTAGGTTCCTCGTTAGGATATAATTTTTCAATATTAACAGCCTGAGCACAAAATAAAACTGCTTCCTCCTTAGAACAACCATCTTCAGGAAATTTAAGATGTTTGCTAATTAGGTAACATATTTTGCGAAACCTTTTCTTTTGATGGAAAATACTTGCATCTATATTTCCTATATGAAATTTATCGGGATTATTACGCATAGAATAACACCAGTATACCATACAATTATTTTTAAATTTAAATTCTATACCATCACCTATTCTTGATACATATGGTGTAAATCCAGTTAGCCTCCAAGCCCACATAAATTCCTTAGCTAATTCATCGTCAGCAGGATAATCAGTTAAATATTCAATAATCTTCCGTAACCATCTATATAAAAACACTTTATTCCTCCCTATAATCTAAATGCATGATGATACGATTCAAATTCTAGATATTCACTAGGCTCTTCATTTGGATACAATTTGTTGATATTTGTAGCTCTAGCGCAAAATGTAACAATCTCTTCCTTTGACGCTCCTTTAATAGGAATACTTAAATATTTATCGATAAGATATGCCGTCTTTCTGAACTTTCTCTTATTCTTAAATATATTAAAATCTAATGTACTAATATGGAATTTATCACCAATAATCTCCATCCAACAATGATATGCGATTAATCCCTTTCTAAAAGTAAAACTAATCCAATCATCATCTAGATTTAATTCAATTTCACTAGGTCTAAATCCAGTTAATCTCCAAGCCCACATAAACTCTTTAGCCAATTCATCATCAGCAGGATATCCAGTCAAATACTCAATAATCTTCCGTAACCATCTATACAAAAACACTTTATTCTCCTAATCTATCTATCCTAACAACTCCTAACATCTCCTTCCTACGTGAATAAACAAAACTAAATTCTAAAATTTCGGCACTATTTTCATTTTTTTTAATTAATCCTACTACATATAGATTCTAATAGCAAAGAATTTAAGCACTTTATGTAGCAAAATTTCAGGGAGGTAATAACTAATCGTGAAAACCAACTCCAGAATAAGATGGGCTTATATCAATCGTGACAAAGACTTAGAAAAACAACCGAGACTAAATCCAGCAGATAGAGCAAATCCAAAACGCAAGTCTAAACCCAAAGGATCCAAAACCAGAGACAAATTAGACGAAGATACGAAAGAAGTGGTTAGAGACAAAGACCTTAAAAAAGATTAATTTTCCATTTTTTCTTTATATATCTGAATTAATTGGATAGCTGTTTTTAATGTAAGACAAACTTAAAAGGATACAGCACTATGTTTAAAAAAGCCTCCTATACAAACAACCCAATCGAGTTCAAGCCGGGAGATAAAGTTTTTCAAATCTTCCCAGTTGCTCGTCCTCTGATTGGCGTTGTTACAGGATCAAATAAAGTAGAAGGAAAAGTATATGTAAATTGGAACGGCAGAACAATGCAAGTTGACCCAGAAGAAATCCAACTTGCTGCGGGTATGCCATTCTTCCCAGTGTCCAGAAAAGCATCAAAAACAGAATCCAAACAACTCCATAAAATTGCGACCGCCCTCTCAAAATCAAAAAGCCCCGCAACAAACCCAAAGTTCCATTCTGATTTCGAGACACAATTAACAAAACAAGGCATCAACCAAGAAGAAGCAGACGATATCGCACACGCATATGAAGACGCATTTCAAAAAAGAATGGCTTGCGATGTCTTCCTCGACCCAGTTCTTCCAATGTCAGGAGAACCAGTTGTTATCCTAAATACTGACGGATCAAGACCTGGACACGTAGGCATATTGGTCGGCACAGAAAATGGCCAAGCTATTGTAGATCTTGCCGCTGGATGGTCGCCTACTTCTAATGGATCAAGATTAACACAGGTTCCAATGATGGCAGTAATTCCAATCAACTCTCCTATGCGCGAAATTACAGCAAGAAATAACCCAGGCATGGAACCTAACGAAGCAAAAGTAAAAGCAGATCCAAAAAGAGTCGCATGTAGAGCAATGGACCTTTTCTTGAATTGTGTAAAGACAGTAGATGTGTTTAACAATGAAAACTTTAAAGCATGGGTCCAAACAAATTCAACTCCAAACGGCGATATTATTGTTAGCTCTGTTGTAGAAGAAGGAGGAGTACAAGATCCACTCCTTCAGCGCTTCCCAATATTTGAACAAAAATTGTGTGGATTTAATAATATCCAAAACCAAACAGATTATGAAAATGCCGCACAAAGAGTAGCAGCACTTATCGATAATTGTCGTAGCGCTATTCTTCAACATTTCAGAAATAATGTCGTCCCTAACTATGTTGAAATGCAGTGTAGAGAAAGCGTACAAAGAGATAGAAAAGCCTCAGAAGAAAAGAAGGTAAACGAATATTCTTTTGAAGATCTTGGTGTTGAAAATTCCCAATATTTTCAAGGTGCCGGAACATCTTATACAAAATGGGAAGATGTTTATGTAGGTATCGGATCTAATCCATATGATGCCGCAGAAGATGCTTTAGATTCAGCCGCTCAATCAGGCTGGGATGTTGAAAATATTAATAATGACCTACCCAAAGAAGATACAGTCCCAGAAGAAGCAGAAGATATTTATCAATATGTTGGTTTCTACGTTAAATAAGGAAGACTAAAATGCCCAAAATGAAAAAATGGGACTTCGAAAATTTACAGAATGCAGCAGATAAAGTTTATGAAATTCTAGGCTCCATGGAAGGTCATACAAACGAAACCATGGAAGCTGTTAAATATATGGAATCTATCCTGACAATCCTTAAAAAGAATGAACTTAGATTCGCATCATCAAACCAAGCACTCCAATATTTATCAGATCTCACAGGTAAGAAAATTAAAGTTGCCTTTGAATATGCTACCGAAAAAGACTTACAAGAACTAGAAAAACAAGTAGATAATTTGGTTTCTCAAAATTGGCCAGGAAAAGTTAAAAATTATCTTAATAAATTTTTCGAAATAAAAGATTCAAAATGGAAAGCACAAATTGCTTCCAGCGTTATGCAAGCAAAAATCCCAGTTGGTTTGGATTATAAAGAAGAAGACTTAAAAAATCATTTAATGGAAGTCCACAATGCTTATATGTTTGTTCAAGAAATAGTTGATAATCTGTATAATAAAATCATTAATTCAACCTTTAGTATGGACGACCCAGATCTTGAAGAACTTAAATCTGCGCAAAGAGAATTAGAAGAAAAGTTATTGAATGCTGGCGAAGAAATTGTAGCAGATATCGGCAAAGAAGTTAAAGAATTCCAAAGCCACCCAGAAGTTAAAAAATCAGCCGAAGAATCCAAAACTATTTATTCATCAACAAATGAAGCTCTCCAACATCTTGCCAATTTAACAGGTAAAACAATTAAAATTGCCTCTATTCTTCTTCCTGAAAAAGTAGAAGAAGTTGAAGGATATCTAGAAGATCTTTATGACGAATATCGAATTATTTTAATGGACGAAGAAAACCCAGAAAGACGTATTAGAAACGAAAAACAAATTCGTCAAGAAATCGAAAAGGTTAAAGAAAAGGCAATACAACTAGGATTTGATAGAAAAACACTTAGCTCTTTAGAAAACGAAATAGAAGAAGAAAAAATGGGAGAACTTTATAAATATGCAAGTAAAAAAGCGGCATATAACGAAGAAGATATTGATGCATTAGAACTAGACGAACAAATTAATCGTCTGCGTAGTTTTGTCCTTATACACGACCTAAATAAACCAGATCAAGAACCATATAAAGTTAAATCCCCAGGAGAGGCAAAGGGCAAAACAGACCAAAGTGCCGCAGAAGAAGCTTTTAGACTTCGCGATACTGTAACAATGGGCAAAGTTGTAGCAGAGTATTACGAAAAGTAAGGAGAATATATAATGGCACAAGACGAAGATTATGAACTTACAATTAAAAAGTTTACAAATAAATATGGCTCCCTTGTAAATTTCTGGGATCAAGCAAAAGATATACTTGAATATTTAGAAGGTGGAGAATTTGGCAATCCTGAAGAAGAAAAAAGACGTAAAGAAAATGTCAAAGCATTCAAAACAATCACAGACTCATTAAATGAAACACTCAAAGCAACAGCATCTATAATAACTTCTCCTAAATATGCCAGTGAAAATAACGAACTTACATTTAATTCGTCAAATCAAGCACTCCAATATTTGTCAGATCTCACAGGTAAAAAAATTAAAGTCGCAAATTCTGAATCCCTAGTAGAAATCTTTATGAAACGTGACGAATTAACAAAAGAAGAAGCCGAAGAACTAGTCGATGAAATGAAACAAAGAGTGGCCGATGGAGAAAATCCCGAAGAAGTACTGTACGACGAAGGATTAGAACCCGACTACATCTTCGAATTAATCTAAATAGGAGTTAAAAGCCAATGAAGTATACACAACAACGCTTCCATACAGCAAATATAATTGAAAGCATTAAAGATTGGCAAGATTATCGTCATTCCTGTGTTGCTACCTATTCTAATAGCCGCAGACAAAGAATCAGAACAGCATCAGATCTTCAATATGTCGATTGGGATGTTTATAACCTGCATGACTATATCTTCACACATAATACAATCGTAGCCTCAGTTTGCCACGATCCAAAAGATAACCATACGATCACTCCAGGATCCGTTCCTTCTATTAATGCAAACCAAAATGCATGGCTCAATGAAGTCCTAGGCCCTCCAACAAATATTTATAAGACATTTGTAGGAGCCGAAAATTTTTACGAACATGTACAGGACTTCAGACTTTCAAAAGGTAAAGTCCTCGATGCCGTCCTGAGAAAAGTTAAAAACGATGCTGGAGAAAAAGTTTGGTATTGTTTTAGGGGTGATGTTGAAGTTCTAATGGCAAATGGATTAAGAAAGAAAATTGTCGATATTGAACCGGGAGAAGAGGTAATTTCTGGATCTGGCAAAATAAGAGAAGTTTTAGCAAAGTCAGAATCTTTTTCTGATGATTTGGTAGAAGTTAAAATTAGAGGTGTTATTGATTCTTTTGTATGTACTTCAGATCACCAAGTTCTTGCCAAAACAGATATTAACGATGAATGGAAGTGGACCAAAGCATCTGATTTAAAAAGAAATGATTGGGTGTTGCAACCAAAAATAGAACTTAATCAACAAGACGAAGATTGTAAAAAAGTTGATGAAGATTTTGCTTGGTTAATGGGTTTTTATGCTGCAGAAGGATCCTTAGTTCAAAGAAAAAGAAAAGATGGATCTAAATATTTTTCACATACTCAATTAACTATTTCTATAGATGAAAAAGAATCAGTATTGGATATTTCTAAAAGAGTAATGGACAACATAGGTCCTTATAAAATTCCATTTTTTAAGAGTAGATGGAATAATGATGAAAATATGATTAAAAGTGTTTATGGAGCTATAGATTTTAGAGATAAGGGAAATGGATCAAATGTAAGAATAGGTCATAGAATACTTGCTCAATATTGTTTTGATTTTTGTGGGAGAGGTTCTAGTAAAAAAAGATTGTCTAATGAAATCTTATTAGAGTGGGATCAAGAATCTAAACTTCATCTTTTAGCTGGACTCATTGATGGAGATGGATATCAAAGAAGAAATGTTGTCGGATTAAAAACTACTAGTAATGATTTGGCTAAAAATGTTGAATTTATTCTTAATTGTTTAGGATGGGCTTATTCTACTACTGGTAATTGGCATAAAGGACCATATTCTGGATGTGTAACAATTGAATTAGATTGTTATTCAAGTGAAAAATTAAGACCTTATTTGAGATTTAAAAACAAATTTGATAATGCTTCTGAAAAAATTAAATATGGGAATAGAGCTTCAGTTTCTATAGATAAGGGAATTGCAAGAAGAGTTGAATGTGTTGATAGTTTAAGTTCTAATATTTCTATACCCGTCTATAACATTGAAGTCGAAGAAGATCATTCCTATACGGTATCAAATATTACGGTTAAAAATTGCGATATCTTGGTTGCTACAAATAGAAGACATAGAGACTTAGTAACAAGAATCGCAAGAAAAGAACTCAATACATTATCCATGGGTTGTTTGGCCAACATTACCGCCTGCTCTAAATGTGGCAAAGTAATGAGAACAGATTGGGATGCTTGTAATTGTATTAGATATGAAATCGGTCAGCCCTATATGACCCCCTATGGATATGAATCTAAAGTTGCTGAATTATGTGGCTTATCAGGAAATCCAGAAAGCTGCAAATTTATTGAAGCAAGTTGGGTCGAAGCTCCCGCATTTAAAGGCGCTGTTGTTAACCATTATATCAGCATCCCACAAGCCAGAAGTATAGCCGCAAATAATGTCATCAATATTAGAGAAGCCGCCAAACAATTGAAAAATATTGACTTTAATGACGTTGATACACTTCGCCGGGTAAGAGTCGCTGATAAACATTCAATGACAGCAATTCGACTATACATCAGCGAAATAGAGAGGTTTAAAAGAGCAAGCCGCATTAAATCAATTGCGGATAAACTCTAAAAAGTGAAAATTTTTGAATAATTTTTGCCTAATTAATAGGCGACGGATTCTGTGTAAAAAGGAGAGTCAGTAATGAGCAGAAAAAGAATCACGGCAAAAAAGATTGAAGCCGCTGACGCATCCTTTGGTCAGTCTGCCAACAACTATTGGAGAGATAAGGCCAAGGACGCAATCATGGGCGCTTTAGATGATGTAAGTAAAGCACTCATGGATCAAGCACAAGAAGTAGCAAATGAAGAGGCTGCACAATTGGGTGTTCAGCCTGCAGATTATGATGGTGCTCCAGTTGCTCCTGCAGCCGAAGTTGTTGCAGTAGAAGAATGTACAGAATGCGCCGAAGAAGAACCCAAGGAGGAAGTAAAAATGGCAATGGTTTTTGAGCCTCGTAAGAAAGAAGCTAGCGAATCTAAAGAAGAAAAAGTTTTTGAGCCAAGAGAAAAAATCGCTGGCGCACCCGTAGACCCAACAGCAATTGGTAAAGAAAATTGGTTCCAGGTACAAGAGAAATTCCCCCAGTATACCAAGCAGCAAAAACTCACCATGCTCGCAGTCGCTCCTACCCGCCGCAACATGGAAGCAGTTCAAGCAGTAACAGAAACTCTTGACGGCATTGCTTCAAAGCTCGAAGAAAATGGCGATGCAGATTCAGCAACACAATTAGATGTCATTTCTGACCTGTTAACAGCAAGCGTCCAAGAGTGTAAGAAAATTGCTTCTTCTAATAAATAAGAAGCAATTTTTTATTTAAGTAACAATTTTTGTGTGTCTTTGAGATTGAGAAATAAGGAGGAAAGTTGATGGCAAGAGAGAGACTGACATCAAGGGCTCGTCAGGCTGCCGATGACAAGACCCCCTATCCTGGCTCTATTAACCAAGAGGGCCGTGAGGAAGAGGGTCGTGGTTCAATGACTTATCGTACATTTGAACCAAGTGTCGCCAACCATGAGCTTCAAGATCTTCGTAGAGTGCATGGTGTTAGCGACCAGCACAATGAAATCGGCTTTGGTGTGCCTGACCCCGCTTCTGGGATGCTCGTTGCAAGCTCAGAATATCAGGCAAAATGTATCAAGGCTGCAGAACTCGCTGAGACCTTCCTTGGTCCCAAAGTAAGTGACAGAATGCTTCTCGCCCAAGCTCGTGATTTCCTTGTTTTGAGCGATGAAGGTCTGGATCGCACTTTGGAACGCTTCAACCGCACTGACAATCTCTATGTTGCTGAAGAAGCTCCAGTTGAGCCAGCACCCGTAGAGGAATCAGCAGTTGAAGAGCAAGAAGAAGCAGCAGAAGCATGCATGACCGCAGAAGCTGACGAAGAAGAAAAAGAAGAAGCTGAAGAGGTTGCAGAAGAAGCTGAAGAAGTTGCAGAAGATGTTTCAGGCCCAGAAGCCGAAGATGAAGCACAAGAAATCGAACAGGCTGCTGATGAAGTTGCCGAAATGCCTGCCGCTCCTGCTCCAGCCGCTCCAAATGATGAAGTTGATGTTCCTTCCCGTCAGATTCCGCAAATGGAAGAAGGATCAGCAGCATCTCCTGACGCACAAACACCAAGCGCAGGAAGCATGGACCCAGAAGCCGCTGCAACCAAGCCCGAAGGCGCAGCACCAGTAGCAGTAGAAGAAGAGGCAGTTGAAGCAATGTACAGTGAGGAACGTGCAACAAACCTCGCACAACTTGCAGCAGCTACCCTTAAGCCAGAAGAATGCACCCAAGAGAATATCGTTGAGCAGGCCAAGAAGTTCGCAAGCCTCCAAGACGATCAGATCAAGGTCCTTCTGGCATCTTATGGCCAAGAATACGTTGAAGCACCTCAGGCACAGGAAGAAGCCCCAGCAGAAGAAACTGCAGAAGTAGCCTCTGATGGCGAAATCGAAGTTTCTCAGGCACAAAGCCTCGACGTTGGTAGCTTTGACCTCAACGAAGAATTCAACGATGGCCCAGTAACAGCAACACCAGAGGAACAGGCAGAACTCGCAAGCATCTTTGAAGATCAGCAAGCTCCACAGATGCCTCAGATGTCTAATCCTCAAGATGCACTTACGGCTTCCATTGCACAACTCGCAGGTCGCTCAAAGGTTGCTTCCAAGGTCGGAGTTAAGTCCGTTGGTAATGTAACCCTTCAGAATAATGCTCCAGCACAGAAGTCAAGCGAACTGGAAAGCATCTGGGACGCACCCGCAGATTTCCCAATGGGAGGTTTCTAAGTTACAGCCTTCATTAATTAGAAGGTAAAGTTTTAGTTTTTAAATTGTTTTTAGGAGGAATAAACAAATGGCTCTGCAACACATTGACAAGAAAACCGCACCTAGCAGTGCAATGTTGGCAGCTGACCCTTGCTTCACCACTCTCGTTAGTCCAGCCGCCCCACGTACCAATGATCGCCTTGGTGTTGATACTCCCCGTGGCGCTCTCGGTGGCATGGTCGCAACAATCAGTGGTGCAGATATGACTGTTAACATCTGTGATAACACAACTGATCCGGATTACCTGTTCTACAATGATGCTGCAGGTGGCGCATTCGAAAATGCACCAGCAGTCGCATCAGGCAAGATCGCACTTCTGCCCACGAACAATGGCGATGTCGTTCTTGTTGACGTTTACGAGACACATACCGATGGCAACGTAGCTATTCAATATGCAGTCGGTGACAAGGTTTACAGTAGCATTAATGGCCTTCTTACCAAAGATACAGACGGTGAAGCAGGTTCAGTAGTCGTAGGAACTGTTTGCCAAGTTCCCACAACTGATGATCCTCGTCTCGGCGTCAAATGTGGCAAGTAGGGACAACAGGCTAAATAAAGCCTGACTAAGCCTATGCGACAGTGGGCACGACAGTTGGATAAACGGTGTACCTAAAAAGCTGGCGGCATAGGAAATCAAAGAAAAGTTAGGTGAAAATTTTTGTGAACATTTTTTGGAAACTTTAGGAGGAATTAGCAAATGTACGGATCTTATCCTACAGCTGCTCAGTGGGTCCAGCAGCAGCAAGCATTGGCAGCCCTCGGTCTCATGAATCCTGCAATGATGCGTACCGCAGGCATGTACACCCAGCAGCCAGTAGACCCACAACGTAAGAATGAGATTATTGCTAAGCACATCGTAAGCAGTGCAGGTCGTCGTCGCATTGCCGCTAGCATGATCCAGCCCCTTCGTCGTCGTCGTGACTACTCCAGCGTTGGCCGTAAGGCTTTCTACGTTGAGCAGCTTCCCGATGGCGCACTTCCGATCTATGATAAGGATCCGGAAGTCACCGCTTACACGGTCGCAGAAGAAGGCGAAAACCTGATTGCCAGCATCAAGCCCACAAGAGTTCTGTTTCCACTCTTCGAGCTTGCCAGCAATCCAGAAATCGCCTTGACCGAAATCAAGCAGCGCCGTTTTGATCTGGTCGAGCGTAGTGTTGATCTCGCCAAGGCAGAAATCCAGGCTGAAGAAGATCGTAAGGTCTTCGCAATCATGGACGCACTGGCAACAGATCCAACAACGCCCAACCCAATCATCAACGTCACGGGCAACCTGACAGCAAACGTCCTCGCAGATGCATTCGCAAACGTAGAGTCAACAGACCTCCGCGTTGCTAATGTCTTCATGAATGCTAAGGATTTTGCAGACCTTCGTAAGCTCGACCGTGACACCCTTGATACTGAGACCCAGGCTGTATTGTGGAAGACTGGTCTTGTTGCTACCATCTGGGGCGCAAGAATCATCGTTTCACGTATCGTCAGCCCTGGAACCGTTTACGTTTGTGCAGAACCTGAGTTCTTCGGCAGAATCCCTGTTCGTACCGAACTCACGGTTATCAGCGCTGACCTGCCACGCGAACGTAAAATAGGCTTCTCAGTTTTCGAAAATCTCGGAATTGGGGCATTTAATCCTTATGCTCTTCAGCGCATTGATATCACACGCACGTAAGTTATAAATATCTAAGAAATAAGGGTTTACAAGAACCCCGGCTGAAAGGTCGGGGTTCTTTCTTTTTGTTGTGCCGTATGCTTTGCAGAAATAATTTGACAGGATATTTTTTTAGAGTATAATAAGTTCGGAATAATTAAAAATAAAACAAAAGAAAACAATTTCCGGTATTTGGCCAAAGAATTAAGAGGGCAATAATGAGTTTAAACAAAAGAAGAAAAGATGATGCTCCGTGTGAATATTGTGGTGAAACAATAAATCATAGAATAAAAGAAAAATGGAAACACTATAGGGAATGTAATCGAGCTAAAGAGGTGATGATTAAAAATATTGATTATTGCGAGTGTCCTATTTGTGGTTTATGGGGAAAAGATATAGGTCGTCATATGGTTATTGTTCATAAACTAGATAAAAAAACACGAAAAGAAATATATCCAAATTTAATTATTAGATGCAAATCTTGTGTTGAAAGAACAGAAAACACAAATCTTGAAAAATATGGATCTGCGTCTCACTTAGGCAATAAAAATATAAGAAGAAAAATCACAAAAACATTTTTAGAAAAGTATGGAGTTGAAAATCCATTTGCTTCAGATGAAATACAAGAAAAGATTAAAATTACAAATCAGGAACGATATGGTGTAGATCATCCTATGCAAAATGAAGAAATTTTCATTAAACAGCAAAAATCAGCTAATCAATCTCCCAATCTTTTAGAACAATTTTTTGATGAATATACTTGTGATAATGTTGTGTTTATTGGTTACGGAGGAAGATATATCAGAACAAAAACAGGCATTCATAAATATGGCAGGTTAATTAAAGATTTATGTCCTGATTTTATGATATTTCCAGACAATGTTTTACAATCAGCAATATCTAGGAGTAAAGAAAAGAAAAGATTAAGTAGCAATAAACACCGATCTAGATATGTCATAGAATTATTGGGTGATTATTATCATTCAGAAAAGGTTATTGGAATTCCTAAAGAGGAGCATGAAAAAGAGATTGTTGAGGCATATTCTTCAGCTAATATTAAATGTCTTATTATATGGGAAGAAGATATAACGAAAAGGTGGAATGAAATAAGGGAAGAGGTAGGGTTATGGATTCAAAATGCAGTAGACGATATGAATACAAGACCAATATATAAGAAAACAACTAAAAAGAAGATGGACAACAGAAAGGCTAAATTTGTTTGTCCATATGGTTCTAATCGGACATTTAAAACAGAAGATCAATTAAATGCATGGATAGTTAGTGAGAAGAATTTATATAGGCCTGAATTGAAAGAGAATATCGATTATGTAGTATGTCAAATTTGTGGCAAGAGATTTAGAAAGTTAGGTTCTCATATTAGAAGGGAACACGGATTATTGGTAGAGGAGTATAAGATTAAATATCCAGATTTTGCCGTAATAAGCGTAGAGGATTCCCAAAGAGTATCTAAGGAAAATCAAAATAAGATTAAAAAGGGAAAATATAAAAAGAGAATAGCGTATAGATTGCCTAATGGAAAAATAGTAAGAAGGAAAGAAGCATGGAAAAGAGCATGGGGAAATGAAAATCCTCCTAAAGATAGTATATTGGATGTGTCAGAAGTCAATTTAGATCCTTGGGATGGTTTAGTTGAAGGTGAAGATTATGTAGTTTGTACTGTTTGCGGATTTAAAGGAAAAAATATAAAGAGGCATGTAAAAAGAGAGCATGATCTTGATAGATATGAAGGTCCATTTAAAAGCAAAAAATGTATTCAAGCATTATCAGATGCAGCGAATAATGCTTGGAAAACCAGAAAATTAACCTAACCACTTAAACACCAACAACTTATAGTTTTTAGATAATGCCCTAAGTATTTATATTTAGGGCATTTTTTTGTTTATAGAAATTGAATAATTTTTCTTATGTATGAAGCGTTATATTTAATTTTTTCTATCTTAACTTATATAGGAAACAAATAATGGCTTCTAGCAAACGAAGAGTGGTTAGATATTATGGCCCTGGAGAATTGCAACGGGGGGATATAAAATATTATGATGGAGATAGTTGGCAGACGGTTAAGATTGGCGATCCTGGTGAGATTTTAATTACGCATGGACCAGGATTTCCGCCTACTTGGGAGCCTTGGATTTTTCCTTCTTCCTCTTCTTCTAGTTCTATTATTCCTATACCTTCATCTTCAAGTAGTTCAAGTTCTATTATTCCTATACCTTCATCTTCAAGTAGTTCAAGTTCTATTATTCCTATACCTTCATCTTCAAGTAGTTCAAGTTCTTCTGTTGTAACGCTTGAAACTGAATTAGTATTGTTATTAGATCCAGAGTATGATCCAGATCCAGATTTAGAATTATTATTACAGCCCGAAGCTAGCAGTTCTTCAAGTTCAATTATTCCTATTCCTTCATCAAGTTCAAGTTCTTCTGAAACTCCTGTACCACCTCCATCTTCTTCATCTTCAAGTTCAAGCAGCAGTATAGAGGCATCTTCTTCAAGTTCAATTATTCCTATTCCTTCATCAAGTTCAAGTTCAGTTATTCCTATACCCCCTTCGTCTTCAAGCTCATCAGAAGCGCCTGTACCTCCTCCGTCCTCAAGTTCATCAGAAGTACCTGTGCCGCCTGAAAGTAGCTCTTCAAGTTCAAGCAGCAGCATAGAGGCATCTTCTTCAAGTTCAATTATTCCTATTCCTTCATCAAGTTCAAGTTCTATTATTCCTATACCTTCGAGTTCAAGCTCATCAGAAGCGCCTATACCTCCTCCATCGTCTTCAAGTTCATCAGGAGCAATTATACCGTCGAGTTCTTCAAGTTCTAGTTTTGTAGGACCGGCTGACGAGATTGAATTTAAGAGCATGGGGGATTCAGATTTAAGTGATGCATTAAGAATGGGTGTTGGAGATGTTCATTATATGTTTGGTGGTTATTTAGAAGATAGCCAAACAGATACAAAGGACAGAGATGGTGTTACATATACTGATTTAGATTTCCCATGGACGACAGGATTTAACTGGGATGATAATTCAAGCACTGGAGAAGTGGTATTCTTAACGATTGAAGATCCTATTAGAAATAAATTATATGTAATGACTTATACACAAAAGACGGATGACTCTTTCCCGGCAATGGCAGTGAAGTCATTTAGATTGATTGCTAAGGAATTGTTAAGTTCGAGTAGTTCTGGTTCGTATACGCCAACAGGATCTACGACATATAGTGAAACAACGACTGGTGACGGATTAATTCGTGTTGATATTACTGGTGATGGAGAATATGATTTTGTATTTGATACTGAAACGGGTTCTTCTTCATCTACGGATCAGGTACACAGCATTAAGGGAAGATATTGGAATGGTTCTACATATGTTGATGTATCTGAGAAGTATTTTGGGTATCCTGAAGGTGGTAATCCTCGTGCGTTGATTTACGCCTTACCGATTGTTGCTACATTGACTGGATCTACAAGTGATTTTGGATATACATTCTGGGAGCATGTAACTTCGCCGCCTTGGAGTGGGATCTTTAGTCCTGGTGATGGTTATATGTATCATTCAATTAGAAATGCTGGGGGCAAATTTGGTGGTATGTTCTTTGATATGTTCAGGAAATTGTCGTTGTATCGTGACGGCAATGTTGATTATGACGGATATCCTGATTTATTAGATCTTGGGTATACTGCTGAAGAATCTAGAATTGGAGTTTGGGGGTGGTATACGGATGAGATGAGTTCTAGTTCATCTTCGCCGTTCTTAATTCCTCCTGTTGGTATTGATTCGCATTGGATTCCTTTAAATAATCCTGATGTTGTTACTGAAACTGATGTAGATATTAATGAGTTCTTAGGCGAATCTGGCAGGGACAGTTTTTATGGTATTTCGATTCCTTATCCTGCTATTGGAAGTTAAAATAGAAGGTAAAGATTGAATTTAAGAAGGAGATTTTAAATGTCAGCTAATTATGCAGACAAATCGGGTAAGGGTCAAGTTGTTACGAATAATGGTGTTGATATAAGCCAACAAAACGAATTGGGATCTGGAAGCTATTATTTTGACGGGTCTTCTTACCTGACTATAACAGACTCAGACAATTTAGATTTTGATACTAATAACTTTACCATCAGTTTTTGGTGGAAACCTACAGATCTTGATACGACCGACAATGCGCAAGTATTTTTAACGCATTATGAGGGGTCAAGTGTTCTTTGGACGATCACATATAATGAGTCTGTTGGGTTGGTGTTTGTAGTTAATGGTACCAATGAGGCAATTCAGGGAAGTGCAGCTGGTTGGAGTGTAGGGGAGTGGTATCATGTAGCTGTTGTTCGCAATGGCAACAATCTTCGTATTTATCGCGACGGCATCATGATCGCAGAAAACACGTCTTTCTCAGAATCTATGCCTACAGTTTCTGGGCCTCTGTATATCGGACGGAGAGGGTCTGCCAATAGTCAGCATGTTTACGGGCATATGGAAGAGATCAAAATTGTAAAGAACCAAGCAGTTTGGACTGCTAACTTTTTACCTCCTTCAAGAAAAATGGAAGCAATAGATACAGAAACTAAGTTGCTTGTTAGAGGAGATAATCATTCTTTTGATTATTCTCCCGCCAAGCACACTGTCTCGCAATCGAATATGACTTATGACTCTACTTACATAAAATTTCAGGATACATCTTTGGATTTTGGAACTACGAGTTCAAACGCCAGGATCAACCTCGATAATAGCATTGACTGGTTTATGGATGATTTGGATTTTACAGTGGAAGCTTGGGTCTACGTGATTGGAACTTCTGCTGTTCAATCCATCATCAATGCCTGGGGATCGGCAGGGAACAAATCCTGGTTCCTTGGGGTGCATTCAGACAATAAGTTCCGGTTTATAGTGTCTACGGACGGAACCGCTGAGATTGTTGCAGAAAGTGACAGTGCATACTCCGTTGGCTGGCATCATGTGGTGGGAGTACGAAGCGGATCTACGACGATGTTGTTTGTAGACGGAGTAAAACAGTCGAGTACGGGAAGCGTTTCTGGCGCATTATATCAAAGATCTGCCTGTTCTATCGGTGTTATTGCTGGTTCAACATCATCTCCTTTCGGCGGGTACATGGACGAAATTCGCGTTTCTAAGGGTGTAACTCGTTGGACTTCTGATTTTTCTCCTCCTTTCGCACCATATCCAAAACCATACAAAGAATTAGATTTGCCTCAAGATGTTGACACTGATACATCTTTATTGTGCCACTTTGATGGTGACGATTCTTCTACTGATTTCTATGACTACTCTAAAAACGAACATTCAATTACCCCTTCTGGATCTGCAGAAATTTCTACTGATGAAAGCGTTTTTGGCGATTCTTGTCTTAAAATAGGAGCAACAGACGGAGTTTCTACAATTGCAAACGATGCCTCTTTAAATCTAGAATCTGGAGAGTTTACTATAGAATTCTGGATTAATAGAACTTTAGGAATGAACAACTCATTTATTATGGGAAAGGGCTATACTTCTTCAGGTGGATGGGGAATATACCACAATGGAAGCGGATCATATCAATTCTACTATAATGGTTCAAATATCAAAACAATCACATCATCAAATATAGGATGGACACATATAGCCTATGTGAGAAAGAGTGATAATAGAATCTATGCATATGTTGACGGTCAATTAAGCGGATCTGACTTTTCATTTAATGAATATCTATCTACAACAAATTCATTACTAATCGGTGATGATCCAGACAATGGGGGTACAAATCTACACAATGCATACATAGACGAAATTAGAATAACCAAGGGACTATCAAGATATAATTCAGAATTTGAAGTACCAGACACCAACTTCCCCGACGCTCAAGATCAATCAACCAAACTATTACTACACATGCAAAATCTAGATGGCAATACATATTTTCAAGATGATTCAGCTTCTAATCATGTAGCTTTAGCAAACGTAAATGCAACCCTCTCTACAACAAAGAAATATTTTGGAACGCATTCATTATCTTTAGATGGTTCTAGTTGGCTTGAAATACCGAGCAATACAGATTTTGATATGGGGAACGATTTTACAATAGATTTCTTTATTAATTTTACATCTACAAGTGGCACTAATATTATTATGTCACGAGGAGGATGGGGAAACTCTTCAAATACAAGTGGCTATACAATTTATTATGATGGAAGTTTACATTTTGCTGCTTGGAGTGGATCAACAAAGGTAGTTGATGTTAATGCTAGTTGGTCTCCAGTTACAGACACATGGTATCATATAGCTGTTGTGAGAGAAACAAACGATTACACGTTCTTTGTAGACGGATCTGTATTAACTGGTCCAACAACAGATACTAGTGTAATTGGTACAACATCTCAGCCTATTCGTATTGGGTCTGCGTATGATGAAGGTAGCAATAAGTTTTCTGGCTATATTGATGAGTTTAGATTTACCAATGGGATAGCAAGATGGACTTCAGCATTTACTAAGCCTTCAACACCGTATCCAAATTATATGTAGAAAAAGAAAATGATATATATAGTAAGTGGCAATCCTAGAAGTGGCACAAGTTTGATGATGCATATTTTAAAGACGATAGGAATTCCGCCTTATTATTGCGAAAAAAGAGAAACAATATTATTAAGAAGGAAAATTAAGTTAATACATTCTAATCTTTTACATTCTAATCCTTACTATTATGAAGATTCTAAATGTCTACAGGGAAAGATTGAGGATTTATCTGTTCTTGATGGGCATTGTGTGAAGATATTTGTTCGGGGTCTTTTTAAAAACAAAAAATTTAATATAGAAAATTGTAAACCTATTTATATGTACAGATATAACAATATAGGACAAAGAAGTAGAAATTTTAAAAAGAAAAAAGAATTAGACAAAGAAACCAGAAAAGAATTTCCAATAGATAATTTCCAAGAGTGCAGAATTTCAGATTTTTTAGTTGAATTTATTTATAGATTTAATGGTTTGATAGTAGAATATGATCGTTTAATAGAACAGCCGATAGAAAATTTAGAAAGAATAAAAGAATATATAGGGAAGGAATTTGATGTTAATGAGGTTAGTAAAGTAATTGAGCCTGAAAGAAGACATAGAGTGCGGCCAGATCGTATTTTTAAAAGAGTCAGAAATGTATAAATTTTCGTCTATTTATCAAGCTATTCAACATTTATCTGATTATACAGGTAAGAGGGTGATTATTGCTGATGTTTCTGATTTGGTGCGGAATTTTAAACTATATCATGTTACAGACAGAAGTAATTTAGAATCAATTAAACAGCATGGGTTGAAACCAAAATATAATGATGTAGTATTTTTGTCGTTTAAGGGAAGAAATAAAGAATATCCTCCTATGGCCTGGGCTGCTGCATTAAATGATAGAATTAAAGATCCGATTGTTCTTGAATTTGATCCTAAGGACGTATTTCCTTTTTATATGCGGGATTTTTCTTATAAAACACAGCAAGAAGTACATGGCAGAGGAGATGACCAGGAAAAGTTGATATGGCCTGAATGGGAAAAAAGTGATGCTGGAGATTTAGTAAAAATTAGATCAATGGATGATTTAAAAACTTGGCTTGAAGTATTAGAGGCTCACGGTGAAAAAGATTTTGATCCTTTAGATTATGAATTGATGGAGGTTATGGTTAAGAGAAATTTGGATATTTCTAAGGCAAAGATATATCCATTACAAGCAGGAATAGAAGAAAATATAAAGTTTTCGTCTATTTATCAAGCTATTCAACATTTATCTGATTATACAGGTAAGAGGGTGATTATTGCTGTAGAGAATTGGTATAGTGATTTGCCTGAGAGCGATAAAATGTTGGATATGTTATGGGCGATATATGAGCTTGAGTATAAGTATAATAGAATTAAAGGATTTCCTAACAAATGGACGGGAATGCCACAAAGAAGAGATAATATTTTAGACAAGATGGAGAAGAAATTAAAAGATATAGCTGCTGATATTGCCGACATGTTGATAGAGGTATTTGATAATTGGTTAGCGAAACATGCTTTATTGGATGCTGATAAATGGGCTAAGTCAAGGGTGAAAGAATTAGAAGAGATTGGTGAAGAAGATGACATGTTGCTATATGTCAAAGATGAATTTCAAAGGTATAGTAAAGCTGATTTTGAAAGTGCAATGGCAGAAGTTATAGGCAGGGGTGTAAAAGAGTCTAAGAGTTTAAATCAATTTTTAAAGGAATGGGGTCAAGAATATAAAAATTTTGAGATTGATGAAAGAAGTGATGATGAGGATTTTGATGAAAGTAGTTTAGATTTTTTAGATGATCCAGAAGAAGTTATGCAATATATGCTAGACAATTTTGGAGAGCAAGAAATATTAGCTACTTTGCCTGATTATGTAAAGGATGATTTGGGTTTTGTATTGTATAAGTATTTGGTCTTTCCTATATGGATTAAGCATTGGGAAAAACAAGGAATTGATAAGACGAGAGTCAGAGTAGAAGAAACCCGTGATATTTTAGAGAATATAAGCAATAAAAGTGTATCTATTGGTGAGGTTACTTCTCGTTTGAATCATGCATTAAACGAGGCACATCAAACTGGTGATATGATGGATTATATTTCTGGACAACACGAGATTAGTCATGCGGATTTAGATGAATTATCGGATATGGATGTATCTGAGTGGAATGAAGAATTAGAAAAAATTGGACTAGAGTTATAATTTTTTTATATTTTTGTCATTTAGTGGAGTAAGTATTTATTTTTAAGGAAGATGGTTTTCTTTGTAGGAGGTTTAAAAATGGCCGGAGTTAACATTGTTGTGGATCCTGTTGCTACAAATCCTGCTGATTATCGTATTGCTTATAAGGCAACGGCAGAGGTTTTCAGGGTTAATGCGCCCGATTCAGCAACAGAAACTAAGATTACAGATGCAGTAGATGCTTTTGTTACAAAGTTTCCAGTACAAGAGTGGCGCTTCTATGGCAAAGGTGTAGTAAGAAAACTCAAAAGATTAGGTCAGGTTTTTGATGACGTATCTTTCGACGCTATTTTGGCAGATGCAGCATTAAAAACCAAGTTAGACGCGATTGTTGGTCTTGTCTAAAATCAGCATAAGTTATTGTTAGTATTAGACGTTATGTGTTTATTTTAGCATTAAATTTAAATATTTAATTAGGGAGCCCGGTTTAAGGATCGGGCTCTTTTAATTTGAAGATTTAAATGTTTAAAAAAGTAGTTTTTTCTGAAAATTTGTATCATCTTTTGAGTTTTGTTGGGTAGAATTGTAGTAGTTAAGAAGTTGTTTTTGATACAGATTTTTTTGGAGATTTTAGATAGATGGCGATAAATTTGGTTCCTATATATAATGAACAGACACCACCAGTTTCATTAGTTGAAGAATTTGATGATAACCTTGTCGAGTTATGTCAATCTCTTCTTATATTTGCAAAAGCCTGGAAAGAGCCTGTATTGGCAGGTTTGGCGGCAAACCAATTAGCTTTGGATGGTCAACGGATTCTTAAGAGGGTTTGTTGTGTTCGGACAGAGGAAGAGAATTGGATTGTTGCTGTTAATCCTATAATTTTTCAGAAAACTGGGAAAACTAAGGAAAACTATGAGGGTTGTTTAACTTGGCCTGGAAAAACGATAGTTGCAGAAAGACATGAATCAGTAGTTATTCAATATCAAGATGTAGAAGGAAACAATCATAATAGGTCGTGTTCTGGTTTTGAATCTATAGTATGGCAACATGAGATAAATCATTTGGATGGGATATATGAAAGAGTTGTTCATCCTAAAACAGGCAGGATATTTGGTCCGTCTGTAGGAATGACGACAATACAAAAATCTATCAAAGTAAAACCAAATAGTCCTTGTAAATGTGGTTCTGGCAAAAAGTTTAAAAAGTGTTGTGGACGATAATTTTGTTTTATGTTGATTTTTTTGGATTAGGAGGTAAGATTTTATGAATCTGAACGATGCGATTAAGAAAGAGTTTGGTGAAAAGTTTAAGCAAGCTAGAACTGGCAATCGTTTATCAAGAGCACAATTAAGCAAGTTGATTAAAGTTAGTGCTAAGACGATACAAAGTTGGGAAATAGGTAGAACATTTCCTGAAAACATGGCTTTAATTCCTGTTATTGAGCAAAGAATGGGATTTTTTATTCCTGATATTCTTGCGCAAACAGTAAGAGAAGTAGAGAAAAAATACGCAAAGACAGAAGAAAGCCCAGAAGAAAATACAGAAGAGCCAAAAGAAGAAAAAATTGTGAGAAGGGCTGCTGTTGTTGATGAAAAACCTGTTGAAAAGGAGGAGCAATCACAACCGGAAGAAGAAGAAACGCCAGAAGTAGATGAGGTTTAATTTTTTTATCTTTTTAATTTTTGTCTATGTGTATTGAAAGGTATAAGAGAATGATTAGTGAAAACAGAGTAACTCTTTGTGGAAAGGCTGTAAAAGATCCAGTATTTAATAAAACTAATAGTGATAAGAGTGTTTGCAAGGTTATTTTGGTTGTGGAAAAGAAAATTGGGCATATGACAAGAGCCGATTTTATTCCTATTGCTTTGTGGGGTAAAAAGGCTGATGTTGCAAATGAAATTATACGCAAAAGCGATATGGTTATGGTGACTGGCTCTATTGCCCAAGAACGATGGGAAACTAAAAATCAAGAAAAGCGCAGTAGGATTGTTGTACAGGCGGAAAAATTTTGGGTAATTCCTAACGATAATGATTATGTTGACGATAATGAAGATGATGTTGATGAAAAAGACGAAACAGAAGAAAAATTTAAAACTGCCTGGGAAGATGAAACAAACGATTAAGGGATCGATTACATAGATTTGCTTTTAATCCCCATAATTTTAAATAATTGTGGGGATTTTTTATTTGTTTACAATATAAGAGTTTAAGCAATATAAAAGTTATGTCGAAAATTTTGATTTAAAGAAAAAATATTTGCATTTAAATATTTATTTGTTATATTGATTTATGAGTTTGTTAAGGAGATAGAAATGCCTAACAGAGATGGTACAGGACCCGATGGACAAGGAGCTATGACAGGTAGAGGTTTAGGTCCTTGTGGAAGGGGAACAAGCAGGGGATTGGGTCGCGGTAGGAGTGTAGGAAGAGGACAAGGAAGAGGACAAGGAAGAGGACAAGGAAGAGGACAAGGAAGAGGTTTAGGAAGAGGTAGAAATATTTAGAAAGGAGATTTGCTTTATTAGATTAAATTTTGTTTTAAAGCGTGGCCACAGCTTTGAGGTGGCAGTTGTAGTTGGACAGTGTAAGCTTTCGAAGACAATGTGGTTTTTAAAAGTGTAAGCTGTCATCTGAGTGTGTGAGAGAAAGGAATAATCATGTCCAATACCACACCTGTATTAAGTAACAAAATCGAAAAAGCAATTGCAGTAATCCGTCCTATTCGCAGTCTTGTTTCCGTTCTATCTCAAAAAGTTTCAACAGAAGAAGGTGAATTGTCAGATGAACAAAAAGACAATTTGATCCGTGATTGGCTTTGGGCTAGACTCGAAAAACTTGGTATTTATGACGACGAAGATAGTCACGAAATTTTAATGTCGGAAGATTGTCAAGAAGGGGATGCTCGTTGTTTTTTCTGCGAGAATGGAGAGCCAAATCTTCCTATTACCAGATTTAAAAGAGTCTGGAGAATTTTGAAGGATGGGGGGATTACTGTTGTTGGAGCAGAAAATCCTGTTGTTGAAAAATCCTCTGAAAATAGTGCTGTTTTGAAGCAGCTTGTAGAAATTCAAAAAAGTAATCGACATATAGGCCAATGGACAGATGCCGAGCTTTTAGCGGCATATGATCCTGAAGCATCTAGTATAATTATTGATGAATTAAATCAGAGAGCCAAGGGTCGTCGTTTTATCATTTTTCATAATGAGGATGAAGGAGTTATTGATCAAGAAGCTTCGTTAAGACTTTTAAAAGAGGCCAGAAAACGCAAAACTCCTATCCATTATAAGATGAGTGATATTACTAAAAAGACCTATATTGCTGGTGAATTTCCATCTCAAGTTTATTTTGAGTGTCCTATCCACAAGGGTATATTATTATTTGATGGATACTGCGATGAATGTGGTCATACTTGGGAAGCTGTTGATTATACCACTCGTCAATTTGTGCGTGTTGTTGTTGAGTGTGGTCAGGCTCCCAAGGAAGTATTTTCTTTAAAGCAACTTATTAGTGATGCTCGTAATGGAGTAGAACATCTTTCTATGGACTATCCAAAAGTAGCAATTGAGTTTTCGGATAGAATGAAAGAAGATAATTTACCCTCGCTTAAGAGCAGAACTGCAAAAGCTGAAGATAGAGTCGCAGATCCGTTTCAACCCGGTAAACGCCGTTATTAAGTTTTAGGATGAATTATATTGGTACTCCTGTAGGTATAATAAACCTATGGGAGTACCAGATTGTTTTTTGTGGAAAGGATAAAAAATGTTAGAAGAAGTAAAAAATAAATGTGGTGTTAGTATTATGGAGCATGCAGGATTTAAAGCCAGATTAATGAAGGCCAAAAGATTAGAGGGTGATGGGGTTTTTGATTTGCCGCCAGGGAGTCCTATTACTGTATTTCCCATTGCTTGTCTTCCTGGGTGTCCTGATGGTTGGGTAAGAGAGGCTGGCACCTATGTTTGTCCTGTAAGTTCTGATTGGGGTTTGTGGTTTGATTGGACGATGAATGACAAATTAAATACAGCGGTTATACCATCAGTAAAGGGCATGAATCCAATTACAGGGACGAAACTAGAAGGCTTTGGAATGGAGCAATATGCTGATAAGTGTCCAGTGCATGATATTCCATTTACTCATGGAAGAATTTGTTCAGAATGCGGATATGAATGGCCACCTCAGAATTATATTACACAGTCTTCAGGGTGGCTTTGGTTTGATGGAATGCGACAGGCCGATGGGTCCGTAAGGCAATTCTTTTTCACTGCTGATGACGAAAGAGATGTTGCGTCTGCTGTGATAGGGAAAGAGAATACTGTGCCTGCATTTGGTTTTGCTTTTTATCAGACCAAGAATCCGATTATTCCTGAGCCTCCAAAAGCTAGGAGAAGATATCAATCACCTTTAATGAAGTATGGAACAAAGATGGTTGGAGCTTCTTCTTTAAAGAAATCTGTTAAAAAAGGAATTCTTAGAGCTAAAACTGTTGGATATAGTTCAGGTAGTACAACTTATGATTCAAGGCCGTTACAAGAATCAACTATAGACACCATTCCCACACAAGATACTTCTTATGTTTATACTTCAAATTCTACAGGAGAAGATTTAACACCAGGAGATTTAAAGGAAATGATTCAATCTTTTGCTTCTGTTGATGAGCATGTTGATTTTGCTCCTCAGAGTATGTATCAGCAAGTTATAGAAGATGGAATTGAGCCAGAAGAATTAACATCTCGTGGTATTGATCCGGAAGTTTGTGCTTCTGATGCACAAGAAATTAAAGAAGAAGAGGTTAATAAAACTGTTTCTGTTGGAGCCGGAGCAAAAATCAAACAAGAGATCAAACAGGATAAATTAGGTATTGATGCATGGAAAGATCAACCTAGTGCCGTTATTCGTTTGTATTTTTGCTTTGAACCGCAATTTTTAGATATTATTAAAAAGGGCGGATTTAAAGAAATAAAGAACGATAAAGAGGGATTTTTGAAGGGAGTTAAAGTAGGCTAATTTTTAATCTAACTCTTTAATAATTAAGAGTTTACAATACAATTAAAACACAAAGGAGGATAGATTTTTTATCTATCTTCCTTTTTTCTTTATAATTTGACACTTTATGAGGATTTACATTTTGATGTAATATGTAGGAGAATAAGAATGGACGAACTCATATTTGCTTCAACAAAAGAGGCCATTCAATACCTTTCTGATGCAACAAATAGTAGAGTAAAAATTGCTTGGGAAGATCAAAGCACACAATTAGTTAAAGATATTGTAGAAGAGGCCAAAAAGAGTCCTGCTATTTTCTATCGTATGAGAAAGCTTTATGATTTTGACAACTTAAAAAATAAAAAGCCTGAAGAAAAAATCTTGCCAACAAATAAGGGTGGTTTAAAGCTTGTTGAAGAAATAAGCCCCGATCTTGTTGATGAAATGGCAGAGGTTGTGTCAGGGGTTAAAGATCAGGCTGGCAAAGGAAAAATTATTGATTTTGCCACTGAAAATAAAAAATATTTTCCAGAGTTTCATCAAAAGCACAAAAAGGGAATTCAAAAAGATGATTCGGGTCCATATTATCGTTCTAAAGCAGGATTGATGAAAAGAGGATTGGAATATCTTAAGGGCGAAGGAAAGGGAGAAAAAAATAAGAGAGAAGAACAACTCGAAAAGGGTAAAGAAGATGTCCGTAAAATGCAAGAAAAACAAACCTCTGAACGAGAAAAAAAGATTAGACAAAAAAGATTAAAGCCTTTTGTTAATGCTGCTAGAAAAAGTATTACTCGTCTTTTGAAAAATCACGATCATCCAATTAAAGACTTATTTGAGCAAATCTTTTTGAATCCTGATAATAAAAGCATTAGAGATGAATTTGCAAGAGAATTTGATGATGAGATAAAAGCAGGATCAATTAACGATGATCTTGCTTATACATATTTGCAAATTATTAAGACATTTGCCGATAGAGTTAAAAAAGAACTGAAAGATGATTTTCCAGAGTTTGTTGAAAATATAAATAAGTTGTTTAATAGTATGAAACAGGATGCAACTCAAGCTGTTGATGTTAAAGTAGACGAAGTTAAACCAGAAGAGCAGCAAAAGGCTGGTTTTTTTAATCAACAACCAAACGCTTCCGACAAAAATCGCTTAAACAACGTGATTAACTCCTTAGTTAAAATTATGCAATCTAAAAAGTAGAAGGAGAGAAGAATGGAAGAGTTGAATTTTAATTCATTTGACGAGGCTATGTCATATTTGGCCGATATTTCGCAAAGCCAGATTAAAGTAGCTGGCAAAAAGAAAGTTGAATATCCTCGTGGTAAACCTAAAAATAATGTAGAAAAAAGAAATTGGAATAAGTCTGAAATGTGGGGCGATCCTAAGAATCATAAGTATCCTCTTTTTGATAATAAAACTGGAAAATTATCTGCAAAAAGAGCAAAGTCTGCTATTCGCTATTTAAATATGCCTCGTAGCAAGCAATCTTATCCAAATAACAAAGATCGTGCAAGGGTGCTGTCAAAGGCAATCAAGGTTGTTCTTAAGCTTGAACCTGATGCTAAGATTAAGTACCAATCACAAGACCCAATGTATGATGCACTTCCGGTCAGTTTAAAGAAGAAGTTAGACGGTTATGGAGAGAAAAAAGGCAAAAAAGCCAGCGAAGGAGGAACAATGGACCTGTTTCAATTAGACAGAGCACTTAGAATTGCAACTGAAGATAAGAGTGTTAACAATGCTAAGAAAAATTTACAGAAAGTCAGAGATAAAATCAATACAAATGTCTTACAACGAAAAATTTCTTCTATTGGTTTAACTCAAGCAGATATTAATACAAAAAGAATTATTGATTTGATTGATATGCTTTCTTTAGCTATTAGTGAAAATGGAGAAGAAGAGCCAATGCCAGAACTTGAGTTAACCGAAGAAGATGTACAATTGGCTTCTAAAATAGCTGCTAAGGATTTTGATCGTATGCAAATTATTAAAGATCTCATGAAGAATAAGACAAAGATGACAGATCAAGCACTTAAAAAACCCGCAAAAATCGTGTTAGAAACAAATAGTCTTGGAGGTATGAGGGTACATGAACTATTAAGCAAGTTGATTTCCTATTTGGATAATGTTAAAGATGAAGGTGATGAACCAGAACCAGAAGCAACACCAGCATAAAAATGAAATCACATAAAGAAGTATTAAACTACCTTTGTCGAAACAAGGAAGTCCTGGAGAAAGCTCTGGGACTTCCTTATATATGGGTACGAAGTAAAGAATATCCGGTTAGTAATTTGACAGACGAAAGAGCAGACCTAGTATTTCAAGATAAATTTGATGCATATAAAGGACAAAAAGACGCTATTTGTTTTGTATTAGAGCTTAAAAAGGACAAGGGTGATCACGAACTTTTAGGACAAGTTAAAAAATATATGCATTGTCTTGAAAAATGCATTAAGTATGGACATTGGGGGAAAGTTAAAGGCATAACATTAGCTAGAAAATATACAGATAGCGGAATTGATCTTCTTTGGAGAGCGGGAATTCGAACATTTGTTTATAATGACGCTACTAATGGGGGTATCAATATCAAGGAAAAGAAAATCAAAAGGACAGCAGTTTGAAAAAGCATTGTAGACATCGAAAAGCATATAATCAAGAATATCAGGATTGGATACCTGATAGAGCTTATTCTTATATGCCCAATGATAGCAAGTATTTAAATTCCAGATTGTATGGAGTGATAGGAGCAGATAATTCAGGTAAAAGTTTTGTTAAATTTAGAGGGTTTGGTCCAGAATATCAAGAACTTATCAGGCAGTTAGTTAAAGATAATATTGTTGAAATTATAGGAACTGACGTAGTAATATATCCCAAACAAGGAAGTGCTCTAGAACTAATGAAGAAAGCAGCAAACATAGGAAGAACTTTAGGATTTCAATACGGAGCAGAAGTGAGATTTAGAGCGATTAACCGAGCTATAGACCCTTTTTCTGATGGGACTCTTATGGGATCTGTGCCTAAAAACAAAATAGCAAATAAACTTTATAGGCAAGGGTTGATTGCTGGCAGGTTATTCATTGCATCAACAGCAGAGAAAGAATTTGAGAAAGTTGCCAGAGAGATAATTCCAGGAAGTCCATTTGAAGGTCGTGTGTTTATAGTTGGTGGATACGTTAGAGATGAATTGTTAGCTCAAATGTTTCCAGGAAAAGTAGAGGCACCTAAAGATCTGGATGCTGTTGTTGAAATGCCGAATGGAGCTAAGCTTTTATCCGAATATTTATATGGAAAACTTAAAAACAGTAAGGGAACAAGAGCAACACACAGTCCTCACGAATTAGGGGCAGGATATCCAATTTGGCAGCTTTCATTTTTAGATGGAGAAGAAGGAAATGTTAAATTAGGAGATAAAGTATTTGCGACTTCCGGTGCTGTAATTGAATTTGCAGATACTCAAAAAGAAGCATTCCCAGATCCCAAATCAAGACAAAGAGTTACTACTTTTGGAACTTTAGAAGAAGATGTTAAACGAAGAGATTTTACTGTAAATATGCTTCTTAAAGATTTATCTACAGGAGAAATAAAAGATCTAACAGGAACCAGCAAAAAAGATATAAAAGAAGGTGTTTTAAAAGGACATCCTGAAGTAGATCTAAATAAGATTTTTGCCGACGATCCTTTGAGAATGGTAAGACTTGTCAGATTTAAGGTCAAATATGATTGGGATGTACCAGAAGATGTAAAACAGATAGTTAGAAAGAATGCATATAGATTAAATATTGTTTCAGCAGAAAGATTAAGAGATGAATTAATTAAGGTAATGCAATATGGAAAACTCAGAGAAGCAATTCGCCTTATGAAAGATGTAGGGTTTGACAAGATTGAAACAAAAGAAGAACTTAATCCTGTTTCTTATCTTCTAGAACAATTAAAACCTATGGAAATGAGACACGAATCACCTCACCATATTGATACTGAAGAGGCAAAAGATGACAAGATTATCGATCATACTTTGAATGTTATAGGAAGGTCAAAGAATACAGTAAATGCTCAACTTGCTGCCTTATTGCACGATATTGGAAAGCCTAAAGCTCGTGCTGTAAAAGATGGTAAAGTTCAATTTAAGAAGCATGAATTAGCAGGTTTAGATATTGCAGAGGATATTTTGAGGAGATTTAAATTTGATTCAGTAACAATTAAGAAAGTTCTGAGATTAATTAAAAGTCATATGCGTCCTCATTCTTTAGAAGGAGCCTCAGATAAAGCCATACGTAAGCTTATTCGAGATATGGGTGAGGATCTAGATGATGTACTTGATTTAGCTCAAGCGGATTCAGAAGGCAAGAATCCACCTCAGCCCTATGTCGATGAATTAAGAAAAAGAATTAAAGAGCTAAAGAATACTGAAATGTCGCCAACAGGAAAGGTAAAACCTGTCTTAAACGGGAAAGAGATAATGGAGACTTTAAATATTAAGAGCGGACCTATAATTGGAAAAGTTGTTGAGTTTTTATTAGATATGCAGGATGAAAATCCAAAGTTAACAAAAGAAGAAGCAAAAAAGGCCATACTTAAAAAATTTAGTCCTTAGGAATTTCAACAATAACCTTAGTGCCTGTATCTTTCTTGCTAGATATATAGATTCTGCCCTGATATTGTCTTTTTATAATAATTTGACATACCGATAAACCTAACCCTTTGGCATCAATCTGGGAATGGGTTGTACCTGATTTAGCATATACTCCCTTGGTGCTAAAAAATGGATCAAATATTCTCTCTATATGTTCATCTTCAATTCCGCATCCTTTATCTGATATTTTCATAATAATTTTATCTTTATCTGTATCAAATTTAATAAAAATTCTGTTATCTTCTTTATCCATAATAGCATGATAAGCATTAGATATAAGATGTTTTAAAACCACTCTAAAATCATAAAAATTCATAGGCATAATCAAGTCTTCAGGGCAATCTATATTTATATTTAGTTCGCAAAACTCCTGAGAATTTCTAAGCTCTTCTATTATCTTTTTAACACTTTCTAAAACGTTTAAATTTTCCGGATCTTTTTTCGCACTAGATCCAAATAATAATAAATCATTAATAATACTTGATTCTCTGTCTATCATATGTTTAATAGTTAACAATTGACTTCTTACAGATTCTGGCATTTCATTTTGCTGATTTGTTAATAGAATAAGATTGATTGAGCCACCAATAACTGCATTTATATTGTTAAATTCATGAGAAATCCCCGAAATCAATGTATCAATACGCCTCAATTGTTCTTCTGTTTCATTGATTGGTTCTGCTGAGATTTCTTTTCTTGTGCGTACAATTTTCCAAATATGTAAAAGAAGCATACTACAGATGAGACAGACAAAAGTGTAGTAATTTTTAGATATCAACGAAAAAATAAGCCAACCTAAATTGAGGCCCATTAACATATAGAGATTTATGAATTTATGTTTTTTCATAATTTAAAGACAATCTGAAAGGGAATATAGGTACGGAACAATTCTCTTCAATTAATGCAAAATTAAAAGAAAAAAATGAGATTGATTATTATTGGTATGATTGTTTTTCTATCTTTATGTACGGTATAATTTCAATTTTATGTGCATTAATTTTTCTTAGTTTTTTCTTGATTTTTAAATGAATTGTGTTATTCTAATTAAGTTCTTTGAAAATATGGGGGTGCTCTGGTATCGATTGGGTAAAGAGAATTTAAGCTGCATGTCGAGGTTAATCGGTTGGCCTCGTTAAAAGCCGATTAAACCCAACAAACGACGAATCTTATCGTCTTGCTGCTTAGAATAGTAGCCCTGAAATTAGCGAGATTGTCTTGGTAGCTAAAAGTAGGGTCCACACGAAGACTGACTTGCTGGGAAAGATTAGCTGACTTCTTAGGAAAGACTAGACGGTGAAAAGAGGCCGTATCTCTTTCGAGGCTTGCTTAATGAGCCAAGGGAAACAAAGGAACCTAAAATCGTTAAGCTAAACATGTAGATGCTTTTATTTGAATTATCGCAAGACAAGGGTTCGACTCCCTTCACCTCCACCAAAAATAATAAAAGGCGGAAAAGATGCGAATAAATCTTTCCGTCTTTTTTTATAATTTTTTCTATAAGTAGATACAAGTAGAAAAACAAACCCAAAAATAAAATACAAAAACTATATTCTTTAAAGAAATAGGGGGCCAAAGCAAAATGGCCGAATTTATGTGCAATGTTGGTATGCTTGATAAATACATAGGCTATTATGTATCAAGAGAAGTATATGATGCTAAACCAAGAAAATTAATAGGCATAAATAGTGTAATAACAGAAAAATTAATTAAATCATTAGAGGGATATAATGTTCAATCAATTTGGATCAGTAAAGAGCTAGTCGATGAAACCAACAAAACAACTTTTTTATCTGATGAGGCGCAACAACTTACTATTTTAATGGGAAGAAGGAAAGCTCTTAAAGAAACATTTGAAGAAGTTAAAAACGAAATTCTTTATCAAACCAAAAATAAAAATAGACCAATTATTTCTATTTCTCAAAAATCACTCAAAAAAGTAGAGTCAACTGTCGATGCAATATTAGATGTGATAATGGAAAATCCAGCTGTTGCTATGAATTTGCCGGAACTGAATGTTAAAGATGGTTTTTTCTTAAAGCATAGTGTCAATGTTACTTATTTAGGACTATGTTTAATTTCAAGTTATCCAGGAATTTTAGATATATTCAGAGATACAGAAGCCGGTTTGCCAAGATTTGAATCAAAAACAAATTTATTGTCTCCTTTAGATCTGGTTTCTTTTGGTATGTCTTGCTTTTTACATGATATTGGATTGCTTCCTATGATACATGAAGTTGCCGAAGATAAAGTTTTCAATGAGGGTGATGAAATATGGAAAGAAATTAAAAAACACCCAGTATTTGGCCATGATATGCTCTTTGGCCAAGGTATTAATGCCCATACGCTATTAGGAGTTAAATTTCATCACGAACATATTGACGGTTCAGGTTATCCATTTGGCGTAGGAGGATATAAAATTCACCCGTATAGCAGAATTATCAGAATTATAGAAAGCTTTGATTCAATTACAACAGATACACCAGGAAAATCAGCAAGACCATTTCCAGAAGCATTAAGTGAAATATTAGGACTATCAGGAACAAGATATGACCCAGATATAACTAAGTTCTTTGTAGATCTAGTGCTTGGAGGAAAATCAGGCTTAATCAAAGAAGGTCAAATTATTAAATAAAATGGGCAAACAAATTATTCGAAATATTAAAATAGATCAAGACATAATAGATTCCCTTGAATATAATAGATTAACAAGGGAGTATATTATGCAAACAGAAAAGAATAAATTAAACTCTATATTAAATAAACTTTCCTGGTTTTTTGTTGGACTATGTATAATTGGATCTATCGCTAATATTTGTAAACTTTGGTGGTCTTTTGCTCTGTGGTCAGTATGTAATGTATATTTAATTGTTCATAATTATTTGAGAAAAGAATATGCTCAAGCCTTTTTATTCTTTGTTTATCTCATTATTTCACTATACGGTATGATTAGTTGGTACTTAGCTGCTTAATTTTTAAAAATTTCCCTTGACTTTTGTATTTCTATTGTCTATACTGAATGCTTAGTTGTACATTTGAAAGGATTAGAAAGCTCAGCAAATGTTTATGTGTTCCGTCAAATCCAGTCAAAATATGCTCTCGAACGGACGAGGTATGCACTCAGTCCAAGAGAGTCAACATGGGCGACCAGAATCGCAACCTAATTGCCCATGCAAACGGATTTGGCGGCAACGCACGTAACACCAGAAACAAAACAAAAGTGCAAAGCCGCCCGAGAAAAATCGAGCGGCTTTTTTATTTGGAGTTAAACAAAGATGTATAAGCGAAAACGAAAATATAAACGATAGAGAGGTGGGTTAGAATTGAATTATTGACCCATCTTAGAAAGAAATGGGCCGATAACTCAATTGGACAGAGTATCCGACTTTTAATCGGAAGGCTGAGGGTTCAAGTCCCTCTCGGCCCACCAAAAAGAAAGGAAATTGTTAAATTCCCCGTTGGTGTAATTGGAAACATGACAGACTTTGACTCTGTTGTTCTTGGTCCGAATCCAAGGCGGGGAACCAAAATTGGAAGATTATGATGAGTGAAAATGATTGGATAAGTCTTGACGATGAAATGCCTCCTTGTGATACGATGGTGGAGACAAAAGGAGGCTATGGAGACGACAGAATTACGAAGGATTATTTTCATTCACAAATTGGTGACTGGATGCGTCAACCAGGAGATCCAACTCATTGGAGACCGATAAGCAAAGAAAAATAAAATCCGGGGTAGCTCAGTTGGTAGCAAGCGTCTGACTGTTAATCAGAAGGTCGTGGGTTCGAGCCCCACCCCCGGAGCCAAAATTAGGTTTGTAGAATGAATGACAATTTTAATGAGAATATTAAGAATTTAGAAAGGATGGATAAGATTGCTAGGAAAATTTTGGGTGTGAGCGAAAATGCTGACGAAAAAGAAATTAAAAAAGCGTTTTGGTTGTTGGCTATGGAAACACATCCAGATAAAAATCCTAAAGATAAGGATAGTCACAAGAAATTTTGTTCAATTAATGATGCTTATGAATTTTTAATGAACGGAAAAACTTTTAAGATACAGAACAATAAAGAAATAGGTGATAATGCTGGAAAATTTAAAGAAAACAATTGGGGTTACTTTTGTTGGTGGAAAGAATCGTTTATGTAAAGGAGAGGTGGCAGAGTGGCCTATTGCGTTGGCTTGCTAAGCCAAAGAGGGGGTTTAACTTCCTCCGTGGGTTCGAATCCCACCCTCTCCGCCAAGAAATAAAGGAGCGATTGCTAATTGGTAGGCAGTACGATTGGAAGTCGTATAGAGGGTGAAACCTTTCTGGGTTCGAGTCCCAGTCGCTCCGCCAAGTAAAAGGTAATATATTGCCTTTTATTATTGATTTTGGAGTTTAAGAGGAAATATATGGATGTTTATCTGTGGAAGTAATCCGGCTGGATGAGGAGCCTGTCTTGAAAACAGGTGGGCCGAAAGGTCTTGGGAGTTCGAGTCTCTCTGCTTCCGCCAAGTAACATTTGTTCTGCTCTTTAACAATTGAATAGTTATAGTGCAAATAAAAAGTTATTTGGGGAGTGGTGTAATTGGTCAGCATATCCGGTTGTAAAGGCCGGAAGGCGTAGGTTCGATTCCTACCTCCCCAGCCAAAATAAAATGGAGGCCGTAGTGTATTGGTTGGCACGGGAGATTGTGGCTCTCTCAGAAAGGGTTCGACTCCCTTCGGCTTCCCCAAAATTTAATAAGCGCTATTAGTGTTAATGGCAGCACGAAACTCTTCCAAGGTTTAGGTATCGGTTCGAATCCGTTATAGCGCTCCAAAAGTTTTCGTGGCGTAGTGAAGTTTGGTATCACGCGACTTTCGGGAAGTCGAGATCGTGGGTTCGAGTCCCACCGCTGCGACCAAAAGAAATAAATTGTTGAAATTTTTGCTTTGTGTTTTGTTTATAAGAAGAGAAAATACGCGCATGTGGTGTAACTTGGCTAGCACACAACGTTTGGGACGTTGGGGTACGGTTCAAATCCGGCATGCGCGACCAAATTTAAGAAAGGATAGTATAATGGCTGAGCGAAAATATTTGTTAACTTTGAAACTGTCCTTTGATTCATTTGATGATATGCAGGCAAGAATAAGAGTGAAGGATTTTTTGCGAGAGACTTATTTTCGTGATAATGTAAAGGTTAAATTACAAGAAGTGTTTGATTTTCAAGAGCCAAGAAAGGTTGAATTATAACGCGCTGTGGAGCAGGGGTAGCTCGTCGGACTCATGATCCGGAGGTCGGACGTTCGAATCGTCCCAGCGCTACCAAAATTAAATTGCCCTTTCGTCTAATGGTAGGACGACTGGTTCTGGCCCAGTAAATTGGGGTTCAAATCCTCAAGGGGCAACCAAAAATAGAAAGGAAGAGAGTCGGTTAGGGGCCAAGAGTTTTGCGGTGTCTTCCTTGGTATCCGACTTTAAATAAGTTCTGGAAACCGCTTTTTTAGGCGATTAGTTCAGTTGGAAGAACGCTTGCCTTACAAGCAAGAGGCCACTGGTTCGAGCCCAGTATCGCCTACCAAAAATTAATAACGCGGGATAGAGTAGTTGGCCTAACTCATCGGTCTCATAAGCCGGTAGAACCCAAAAGGTTCTCGCAAGTTCGAATCTTGCTCCCGCTAAAATTAAATGTGGTGAGATAGTTTAATGGAAAAACGTTGCTCTCATAAGGCAAATATGGTAGTTCAATTCTACCTCTCACCACCAGAAATATAAGCGGCTGTAGCTCAATTGGCAGAGCACAACCTTGCCATGGTTGAGGTTATGGGTTCAAGGCCCATCAGTCGCTCCAGAAATGTTGAGTTCTTTGATAATTTAATTGATTTTTTTCTTTTATTTTTTGCTAAATAGAATAGAATATAACTAAGCAAATAATAAAAGGATAAAGAGAGATGGCTGATATATTTAATTGCACTTTTGGAGATGTTGTAGACCTTGACGATTTAAGTACATATCCAGAAGAATGGTTAGAAATGTCAGCCTATGAACTGTTTCAGCAAGTATGGTCGGAAATTGGGAAGTCAATTGTATATATGGACTTTCTGCAGCCTAGTTTTGGACATGCAGCACAAAGAAAGAGAGTGATTAATTTTTGTAGAGTATTTGCCTTTAATTCGAAGGAAAAAAGGGAAAATACGCCTGAAAATAGACTTTGGTGGTTGAAGTTCAGGTTTAAGTTTTTAGATGAGGTAGAGAATCAGTGTTGAAGATATACAAGGATGAAATTAAAGAAAATTGCGATCTTTTAATTGGATATAAGGCAAAACCATTTCCGAAAGGAGTTATTCCGATGGCACATAGATGGTATATGGATACGATTCATTTTTCTTCCAGTTTCATACGTGGGCGTATAGTGCGTCCTCCTGGAGGAACAAAAAATGGATCGGGAACAAGAGAAGGATAAGGCTCGTAAAAGGTTTGAGCAAAAAAGAAGAACCAAAGAGAGATTTGCTCGTATATTAAAAGAGCAGCATGATTTTAACGAGCGGTCTTGGTATTATGCTTATTACGGAGAAAAGATCTGGGAGTGGTTTAAAAGTAGGATGAGGTTTTGCGAAAGTAGGAAAAATTGTGCTTGTTCTATGTGTCGAAATCCCAGAAGAGATAAATGGGATTCCAAAAATGTAACGCTCCAAGAACTAAAATTTTTGGATATGATGAAAGATCAATTAGAAGACTATGAAAATCCAGAAGATTAGTTCTTGGAGGGTTGGAAGATGGAAAATGGTATTGGGAATGTATATAGTGGTATGTTTGTTTTAGAGGCTTATGTTGATTCAGATGATTGTGTACTTTCTAGTAATGGATTGATTATTGTTAAAGTGAATGAAGATAGACTGTTAGAATCTGTTAAAGAAAGATTAAGAGCAATTGGTTGGTCAATATATCCTGAACATGCTTGTATTGAAGTAAACAAAGTAAGTTAATTAAAAGCGCCTGTGGTCTAATGGAAACGACGAGAGAATACGGATCTCTAGATGTGGGTTCGATTCCTACCGGGCGTACCAAAACTATAAGGAATAAAAATGTCGAATAATAAAGAAGTGGAACTAAAACATTGGGAAGAATTTTATAATAGTTATAATATGTGGTGGTCTTTTTGTATTGTTCCGTTAAATTATTATTCTATGTTGTTGGCTGTTGCTTATGGAGATGCTGAAGTAAAGCATATAAACGATGATAAAGAATGGCCTGCAGATTTCTTTTTTAGATGGGTTAGGCCTTTAGATCAGCGAGCATGTGATTATTTTGAGAAGAAGCCAGAAAGTAGTTGTGTTTCTTGTACGTGTGAGAAAGAAGAGTTATTAGCGCCAAAGGAAAGAGTTAATGATGTGGAAGAAGTTGAACAAGAGAGTTAGGAAGTGGTGGAAAAAAGTCTCTATGAGTGACAGAAGAATGTTGGATGACTGGGCTGATGATGTTCTCGGTGACTTGGATGAGCGTAGAAGCGATAGTGAAATAAAGAAACAAAAACCCATCTTTAAAACGCCCCTATAGTGCAGCGGTTAGCACAACTGACTTTCGCTCAGTTAACCTCGGTTCGAATCCGGGTAGGGGTGCCAATTTTTCCTTCCAATATTATTCCTTTTCCGTTATAATACTTCATAGCGCATAGGCTAGGAAAGCATTGTGACGGAAAGTAGCGGTAGTGGAATGGTCTATTTATACTAACAGAAGAAACGGCATTTGTTTTATACACATGGCGACTGAGGCCACATGGTGTTGGCACTAGTCTGCAAAACTAGTTTATTTCTGGTTCAAATCCGGCAGTCGCTTCCAATATAAGGAGTTAATAGAAAAATGGGAATGGTGAGAGAATTTATTGAAGCTTTAGATGCATTTGAGAAAACAGAGGAATATAATAAACATAACGAAGGAGCAACATTGGATTGCCCAGAATGTGTTGATATGGCTTTAAATTTTATTATGAAAAGAACAAGGGGGCATTTAGACCCTTCATTTGTTAGAAGATTGATTTTGTGCGAGTATCATATTTAGGAGAATCGGGGAGTATGAAAATTATAAGAGAGTTTTATGAAGAGTGTTCTATTGGAAATTGTCTCCACGAAATTGAGCATGCACTTAAAGAATTAAAAGGGAAGAATAGTAATAATGCTAATGTTGTTAGGACTATGTTGGAGGAAGCCTGGAGAGCAGCTAAAGAATTTGTAGACTTAGAATATAAAGAATATCTTGGAGATAGAGTAACAGTTAAATGTCATAAGTGTAGCGGAAGTGGTTATGTGTCTAAATATGTTGGAATTTCTTGTGGTGATAGTATGAATGCTAGTCCGTATACAAAAGTTTTATGTTCTGTTTGTAAAGGTGAGGGTATTGTTTTAGCGGATAGGGTATAGATTAAATATTGAGGGAAAACAATGAGAAATAGAATATCGGTTCAATCGCCAGGAAAGCCAAAGAAAAAGGAATCCGTTATAGTTTCTATTTAAGGAGTATATTATATAAAAATGAAAATAGCTGAAACGATTATAGTGCTAGTGATAATTGCTATGATATATGGAGGTTGGCAATTTAAGCGTTGGCTAAATTGGAAGTATAAATATGAACCAAAAACCGAAATTGAGATACAAAAAGAATTAGAACCAATGCGAAAAGAATTAGCGGAACTTAAAGCAAGAATTGAAAAGTTAGAACAAAATGGAGAACAAGAATAATGTCAGAAGAAGGTTTGACAGAAATTGTGTGTGTGATTGATAAGTCAGGATCTATGTCAAGTACTGCAGATGATGCAATAGGTGGCTTTAATGAGTTTTTGGCTAGACACAGAGAATTGGGTAATAATTCTAGATTGACATTGACGCTTTTTGATACAAATTATGACATTGTACATAAGAGTATTTTATTAGAGGATGTTGTTGAATTATCTTGTCGTAATTATGCTCCGGGAGGTATGACAGCCTTATTTGATGCTGTAGGAAGAACCATTGATGAGGTAGCCAAAGCTCATGAAGAATTAGATGAATCAGAACGTCCAGATAAGGTCTTAATGGTGATATTGACGGATGGACAGGAAAACTCAAGCAAAGAGTACGCAAAAGACTTGGTTTTAAGCAAGATTAGTGAGTACAGAGAAAAGAATTGGGAATTTGTTTTCTTAGGTGCTGATGAGAGTGCGTTTGAAGAGAGTCGAAGTTTAGGATTTGATGCTAATATGACGAGAGGTTTTGAGGCTAGTTCTGGTGTTGGAATTAGAAATATGTTTGATTGTATGGATTCTGCTTATAC
>Ga0180433_10000658_pt1 | contig 58906 bp, 46 predicted proteins | sample SS_ome_8_FD_132980 | JGI IMG/M metagenome (GOLD analysis project Ga0180433, IMG submission 132980) | Hypersaline lake sediment archaeal communities from the Salton Sea, California, USA - SS_1_D_1 metaG | ecosystem: Environmental > Aquatic > Non-marine Saline and Alkaline > Hypersaline >... | reverse complement strand
GCTCATCGCTCATTGCTCATTGCTCATTGCTCATTGCTCATTGCTCATTGCTCATTGCTCATTGCTCATTGCTCATTGCTCATTGCTCATTGCTCATCGCTCATTCCTCTTACAACCTGCAAATGCCTATCTTTTTCTCAACAGGATAGGAGGGTTTCTGCCTTTCCCCGATAGGAACATAGTCACGAGCTTCGTCACCGAGATACATCTGTCTCGGCCTTGAGATCTTCTGCTCGTCATCGCTCATATGCTCCATCCACTGTGCCAGCCAGCCGGGAGTCCTTCCGATAGCAAAGAGCACGGGAAACATATCCAGCGGGAATCCCATCGCCTGATAGATCAGTCCAGAATAGAAATCAACGTTCGGATAGAGTTTTCGACTGATAAAGTACTCGTCCTCGAGAGCGATTCTTTCAAGTTCCAGTGCGATATCAAGCAAACTGTTGGTGCCGGTGACCTCAAAAACCTCGAAAGCGATTTTTTTGATTATTCTGGCTCTCGGATCGTAGTTTTTGTATACCCGGTGACCGAATCCCATAAGCCGTCCTTCTCCCGATTTGACTGTTTTGATGAACTCCGGAACCTTGTCCAGGCTGCCGATTCTCTCCAGCATACGGATAACCGCTTCATTAGCCCCACCATGCAATGGTCCGTAAAGAGCGGCACAGCCGGCGGCAAGCGCGGAATACGGATCGACCTGTGAACTGCCTACGGAACGCACAGCGCTTGTCGAACAGTTCTGTTCATGATCGGCATGCAGAATGAACAGCACATCGAGCGCATGTTCAAGTACCGGGTTGGGAGTGTATTTCAACTCCGTCATCTTGAACATCATGGAAAGAAAATTCCCCGCATAACTCAGGTCATTGTCGGGAAGAACATAGGGAAAGCCCATACTGTGGCGGAAACTCATCGCGGCGAGCGTAGGCATTTTACCGATAAGCCGACGCACCTGAAGCCGGCTCGACTCTGCATCGAAAATGTTTTTGGCGTCCGGATAAAAGGTAGACAGGGCTCCGACCGTACCTACAAGTATTCCCATCGGGTGACCATCATAGCGAAATCCATCCATGAACTTTTGCAGGTTTGCATGGACCATGGTGTGCATCTGTATATTGTGTGTCCAGGCATCCAGCCGGTCCCTGTCCGGCAGCTCACCCTTGATAAGCAGATAGGCTGTTTCCAGAAAAGAGCTTTTCTCCGCAAGCTGCTCAATGGGGTATCCTCTGTAGCGAAGGATCCCCTTATCGCCGTCAATATAGGTAATCAGGCTTTTGCAGGATGCTGTATTGAGAAATCCCGGATCGTAGCCCAGAAGTCCGAAATCATCATCCGAAACCTTGATCTGTCTGAGATCCATTGTTCTTATGGTACCGCACTCTATTGGTACATCATAGGTAATCCCTGTGCGGTTATCCGTGATCGTCAGAGAGTTTTTCCCCTTATCGTCAGTCATAATCGTTATCATTTAATGCGTTGCTCGCCGCGGTGTATCCCGAACCAATGCAATGTATTCACTTATTCCCACGTGCGGAACCTTCCCCCTTGTTGTAAAGTAAAGTTACAAAACTCAGGCGTAATGGCATGACCGGAAAATGAAAATTCCTCACTACAGAAAGATACCTCCGGTGCTGCATAAACGTGTCAGCCAACCTATTTGAAACGCTTTATCTCGCCCTGACGCAGACGTTCGAAATAGGAATCGAGGTCCCGCTTAACGCCGGGAGCAAGAAGGTAAAGCCCCACGATGTTTGGAAATGACATAGCAAAAATCATGGCATCGGTAAAATCGATCACAGCGCCGAGATTCATAGCTGAACCGAGCACGATGAATATGCAGAACAACACTTTGTAGCTGACATCGGATACGACGCTTTCACCGAAAATGTAGGTCCACGCCTTGAGGCCGTAATAGGACCAGGAGATCATTGTCGAGAAAGCGAAAAGCAGTACGGCGACACTCAAAATGTAGGGAAACCAGAAAATAACCTGTTCGAAAGCTTTCGAGGTGAGCGCTATGCCATCCATACCCTGTTCGGCATACAGACCGGATATAATGATAACAAGAGCGGTCATGGTACAGATCACCACCGTATCGAGAAACGGTTCGAGCAGGGCCACGAAGCCTTCCGTCACAGGCTCGTCGGTTTTAACCGCAGAGTGGGCTATCGGAGCGGAACCGATTCCGGCTTCATTGGAAAAAGCCGCCCGCTTGAATCCCTGGATCAGCACACCGACCACACCGCCATAAAGCGCCTCCGGAGCAAAAGCCCCTGTCAATATTTCCATGAAAGCCTGCGGCAGTAACGAGACATGAGAGAGGATGATGTAAAGAGCGGCTGAAACATAGATCGCCACCATAACAGGAACAAGCTTTGCGGTAACCTTGACGATCGACTGTATCCCGCCGATGATAACCGCCCCGACAAGAACCGCCATGATCAACCCGAATATCCAGCCCTGCTGAAAAAACACGCTCGCCTCTCCGCCGGTTGCGATCACTGTTTGTTTGAATGCCTGATTTGCCTGGAACATGTTTCCCCCTCCAAGCGATCCGCCGATACACATGACAGCAAAAATAAACGCGAGGACTTTTCCCGTAACAGCAAACCCTTTTTCTTCAAAACCTCTGCTGAGATAGTACATCGGGCCGCCTGAAACAGCACCGTCTTCCCTGATTTTCCGGTACTTGACCCCAAGTGTGCACTCGACAAATTTCGATGACATGCCGAACAAACCTCCAAGAATCATCCAGAATGTCGCGCCGGGGCCGCCAAGAGTTATGGCAACAGCGACGCCCGCGATATTACCAAGACCTACGGTTGCTGACAGTGCCGCAGTAAGGGCCTGGAAATGCGAAACTTCCCCCTTCTGTTTATCCGGCGAGTCATACACTCCGCGAACAAGATCGATCGCGTGCCGAAACCCTCTGACATTGATGAAACCCATAGAGACGGTAAACCCAAGGGCGGCAATGATAAGCCAGAGCAGTACAAAAGGAAAACTTGTGCCTCCGATAGAAACAGTAAAAAAAACAAGCTTGAACATGACCGCCGTGAAGGGAGCCACGGCATCATTGATGCGTTCATCTATTCCGAGAGCGAAAAGCCTTGAAGGAATTAAAACGCTTGTCAGCAGGGCGGGAAAGAAGATGTTCTTCATAGGTTATTGAGCAGATCTGCATACGGAAAACAGAGGGTTACTTCCATCGATAGCTTTTGCCAGCCAGATAGACCGCAAAGATACCGTCATCTGACTTGATTCCTCCCTCTAAGTATGCTAAAACACAAACAATTGCAGAGATCAATACGTAATGAAATATACGAAGAATTAAAATGAAAAAACTTTTTGGAAGGAGTTATAAATATTTCTACATTTACAACTCTTTCAAGGAGCTGTAGCTCAGCTTGGTTAGAGCGCCTGCCTGTCACGCAGGAGGTCGCGGGTTCGAGTCCCGTCAGCTCCGCAAAAACATAAGACTGTCTGCCAGGCAGTCGTTCTTCAGCAGGTTCAGCCTGCTGTTTTCGTTTTCAGCAGTTTCCCCGGCATGACTCACCAAAAACAGCAACCGGCCTCTATCGGGGCACCAGCTCTACCCGTCGGTTTTTTGCCCTGCCCGCCGCTGATGTATTCGTCGCAACCGGAGCGAGATAGCCGACACCGTTGGCAATCAGTCGGGACGAGGCAATACCATGCTGCCTGGCAAGGACTGAAACGACTGCGAGTGCCCGCTTCCTGGAAAGTCCCATATTGAACGTATAGCCTCCGGCATTGTCCGTATGACCGACAACATGCAGTACCAGTGAAGGATCCTGCTTGAGCAGCTTTGCGATCTCGGCAATCACAGGTTTTGATGCCGGTTTGATCACTGCTTTTCCACTATCAAAAAAAATCCCGTACAACGCAATCCTTCCCGATGAGGCAATAGCCTTCTTCATCGCGTCAGCCTTCACGACCACCATATTCTTCTTCATCGCCTGCTCTTCAATAATATCAACGGCGATATAGGCACCTTTTTCAGCTTTATAGACCGCATCGTCCCGGTTCCATTCGACCGCGGTCAACTGAACGTAGACATTTCCAGCCGGTTTCCTGAGCCTGGCGCTTGCGACACAGAGGCCGCTGTACTCGGCAGCGGAAAAGAGGTACCTGCTCCGGCTTGTTTTTATCTTGCGTTCGTTGTAAGGAGCCAGATAACCACTCCAGTTCGTTGCGGCAGGATCTTTCTTTGAGTCATAGAGAATAGAGAAGCCTTTTGCCTTCAGTTCGTTGAGGTAGTTCCTGAAGAGCTCCAAAGAGGATGTTTCACCGGCAGCCTCATACCATATCTGCGTATAGCGCCCTTCCACGACAAGCGGAGGGGAAACGAATTCACGTCTCCCGGTATCGGTATTGTATTTTTTAAAGGTGGAGGCCTGCAGGTTATAGGCATTAAAGGATTTTACGCTGTACCCCACAATAGACGACCCGCCGAACCGCTTCAGAAGCTGATGGTCTTTTGAGCCCTGCAGATCTGCTGAAAAAGCGCTGTTCTGGAGCGAGAGCAACAGCAAAAAAAACAGCACAAGTGTCGCCTTGACTGTCCCGGCAGAGATTGCCGAAGACCTGCCTTTCATGATGTCACACATGGGTTGTTCTCCTGTTAGGGTTTACAGGTCAGGCGCTCTTTCGCTTGTCCCTGAGATAGATGGATTTTGATTGACCGTCACCCGCAGGCCGTTCTTCGAGATCGAACAGTTTCGCGGCCCTGACCAGCTCACCGAGCTTGCCGTAACCATAGTTTCGCGGATCAAATTCTGAGGATTGCTTGGCGATGGTATTGCCTACGGTAGCAAGATGAGCCCACCCGCTGTCGTCTGATGCTGAATCGACGGCGTTTCTGAGAAGCATGACAAGTCGCGTATCCTTTTTCAGCTCCGCTGTCGACTTTCTTACAATGGCTTCACTTTCGTTAGCCCTTGCGCGCAGCACTTCGGTATAGATACACTTGTCACAGGCGGAAACGAATGCAGACGGGGTCTTTTTCTCCCCGAAACCGTAGACAAAAAGGCCGGATTCCCGGATCCTCGAGGCCAGCTTCGTGAAATCACTGTCACTCGATACGATGCAGAAACCGTCAAAATTTCCCGTATAGAGAAGGTCCATCGCATCGATAATCATGGCGCTGTCAGTGGCGTTTTTGCCCCTGGTATAGCCGAACTGCTGAATCGGCTGGATGGAATGTTCCAGCAGTACCTCTTTCCACCCTTTAAGAGCCTGCGATGTCCAGTCGCCATAAATTCTTTTCACGCTTGCAATACCGTATTTGGCAACCTCTGCAAGCAGGCCGTCAATGATTGAGGCCTGGGTATTGTCGGCGTCGATAAGCACCGTTAGTCTCTCTGTTTTTTCAGATGCCATGATTATTCATACAATTGTACATTCTTCCGGACTTTTCTCTCTCTACAGGGCACCTCTGTTTATTTATTCCGCGCTTCAATTGCTTCGTTAACCGGTGCTCGAAATCCTCATGTACTCTCTGTACACTCCGGTTTCTGTGCTCTGTTCGCCTTGCTCTTGCAGCGCTCATAACAATAAAGAGAGGTACCATATAGTAACTCCGGAAGTTGTTGTTTCAAACTGATTCGGAAGTAGTGACAAGTTACAATCGCGCCTCTACCCGTCAAAAAAACCAGGACAGTCCAAACCTGAATAATTCACCAGAGGAAGAAAAAAAGCGATTTTCAGAACTTTTTACGTTTGAGAAAAAGTGAACTCAACACAACACTAACGGAACTCATAGCCATGGCGCCTCCTGCAATCATGGGATTGAGCAGCCAGCCCGTCCAGGGGTAGAAGAGGCCCGCCGCCACAGGAATCCCGATGACATTGTAAAAAAGGGCCCAGAACAGGTTCAGGCGAATTCTCTGCATGGTAAGTCGGCTCAAACGTATGGCCCGGGGCAGAGAGAGAAGATCATCCCGCATGAACACGATATCCCCGGCCTCCATGGCGATATCGGTTCCGGAGCCCATCGCTATTCCTATATCGGCCTGAGCAAGAGCAGGCGCGTCATTGATACCGTCACCTACCATAGCCACCGTTTCTTTTTCCTGAAGCTCTTTGATAAAGGCCGCCTTTTCTGCCGGCAGAACTCCTGCCCTGTATGACGATATTCCCGCCTGAACGGCAATTGCATGGGCAACTCTCTCATTGTCCCCGGTTATCATTGTGGTTGAAATACCCATCGCGTGCAGCCTGCGGACCGCTTCTTCTGCTTCCGGCCGCAATGAATCACTCAAGGCGGCAATTCCCAGAGCGTTGCCGGCTCCTGCAAGCATAATCACGGTCTGCCCTTCTGCTTCAGCCTGTTCCGCTGCCGCTCTGAACAACGCTGTGTCAATTCCCGCCTCTTCAATAAAACGAAGAGAACCTATCAGACAGGGACTCCCTTCAACCATTGCCTCGGCGCCTCTTCCTGCATGCGAAAGAAATGCTTCCGCAGCGGCAGGCTCGATGCCGAGAGCCCCTGCCTTTCTGACGAGAGCTTGAGCAAGCGGATGTTCGGATCCCAGCTCGATGGCTGCCGCCATCCTGAGAAATTCAGCTTCGCTGAAACCATCCTGAACCGTGATAGCGGTTACTTCCAGCGCCGCTTGAGTAATTGTTCCGGTCTTATCGAAAACAATATGACTGACACGCCCTGCAGTTTCAAGAGCGTCCCCCCCCTTGATAAGAATACCCTCGCGGGCTCCCATACCCGTTCCGACCATTATAGCTGTAGGTGTCGCAAGTCCCAGTGCGCAGGGACAGGCAATAACCAGTACCGATACCGTCGCGACCAGCGCAAAGCCGGGAGAGGCTCCAAGTACAAAAAACCAGAGAATAAACGTCATGCACGCGATCGCGATCACTGCGGGAACAAACCGCGATGACACCCTGTCGGCAAATCGCTGAACCGGCGCTTTCTGCATCTGGGCATCCTCGACCAGACGAATGATTTTAGCCAGCATCGTTTCTGCCCCGATCCGAACGACTTTCATGGTAAAACTGCCTTCCCTGTTGATCGTCGAACCGATAACCTCCTGACCCTCCCTCCTTGAAACAGGAACGCTTTCCCCGGTTATCATACTCTCATCAAGCGTTGTCTTTCCCTTGATAATCACTCCGTCGACCGGCACCTGCTCTCCCGGACGAACAACCAGAATATCTCCGGGATCAAGTTCTTCAACCGGCACAAGAACCTCAAGACCGTTCCTGACAAGCGATGCCTCTTTGGGAAAAAGCTTTTCGAGACTGCTTATCGCTTCTGAGGTGCGATGTTTCGATAACGCTTCAAGATACTTGCCAAAAACCACAAGCGTTATCAGGACGGCTGAAGCCTCGAAATACTGATCATGCCCTCCCTCGAAAAGTACGAGGAAAACCGAATAAAAATATGCCGCGCTGGTACCAAGTGCCACCAGTGTATCCATGTTCGAGGTGCCGTTACGAAAAGCAGCCCACGCGCCCCGATAAAATTCACGCCCCACATAAAACTGTACGGGAGTTGCCAGAATCCAGAGAATATACCCTTGAAACGGGAGCGGGCTCTGCATGAAAAACATCCCGAGAATGAGTGCCGGAATGGCAAAAACAGCACCGAGAATCAACCGGCTTCTCAAAACACGCAGTTCATCCCTGTAGAGAGAATCGTCTTTTCGGGTTACCCCGGAATCAAGAAGTCGCGCTCCGTACCCCCGTTTTTCAACTTCTCTGACAAGTCTTGAAGGATCTGTCACAGCCGGATCATAGCTCACCGAAGCTTTTCCCGCGATAAAATTCACTACAGCCGTATCAACACCCTCGGCTTTTCCAAGGGCCTTTTCAACAAGTTTTACGCAGCTCTCACAATGCATACCGGTTATTTTCAGATCGACTTTTTCCATCGAGCTATCCGGCAACGGAGTATCCTTCGTTTTCAATAGCAGTTTTCAGAGCTGCAGGCGAAACCCTGCTCTCATCATAGACAACCAGTACAGTTCCCGCACTGTGCGAAACTTCTGCTTTCTCGACTCCTCCGACCTCCTCCAGAGCTTCCCTGACAACCGTTTCACAACTGCCGCAATGCAGCCCCCCGATTTTCATGGTTATGGTTTTCATACCTTGTCCTCATTGTTTAACAATTGCAATAGCCTGTTTCTCTTAAACGTCATGTATCGCACTGTCAGTTCCGGGGGCAATCCCGCGGACAGGTATGCTGTCGCTTGATACATGAGAGTCCGAATGGCGTTCAGACGTTCTCATGACATGTCTGTTCAAAAACCAATGCTCAAGGCCTGAGCGCAATTGTTCGATCATCACATATATATGTCTATATTATATTGTTTGAAGGAAACATGACCGATCAGGCAGAGACAACCCGTTATAATTTGACCCGGCCGATAATGCACACAAATCGACACTCTTTCCGGTTACTGATTTCCATGATGGTTTTCATACTTTCAGGGTTGGCTGCTCTGGGTTTTTCGGGTTGCGCCCCGGCATCAAATGAACTCAAAGAACGTCAACAGGCGGTTTGGCAAAACCCTGAAGATCCTCAGGCATATATCAGACTTGGAAACGAATATGCAAAGCAACAGCTTTACGACAAGGCTGTTGAAGCATACGAAAACGCCCTTTCTCTTAACCCTCAAAGCGGCATCACCGTCTATCCTGCACTTGGTGCGGCATATTTCAACCGCCAGCAATACACCGAAGCACTCGGCTACTTCAAGAAGAGTCTTGAATATTCTCCGGAAGACTCTCTCAGGTTTTATGACATAGGAAATGTTTATCTGCACCTGCAAAAATGTGATCTGGCAATTGAAGCATACCTTCAGGCAATTGAAAACAGCACAGCATTTCAGGAAGCACATTACAATCTGGCAATCTGTTACATAAGAACCGGCCAAAAAGCAAAAGCTCAGGATATTTATGCATGGCTTCAGGAGAAAAACAATTATCTTGCCGTCTCTCTGGAACGCCATCTGGAAAATGATTAATACGGCTTTCCATACATAGATCCAGTCCTGAGGAACGTTAAACCGCCTCGAGGGAGAGAAAATCCGCTGAAGTGTATCCATGGACAAACCAACAGATATTTTTGAACATGTCAGTGCTCCTCTGCCCATGAAAAAGGCCGTGAGCGAGTTACGAAAAAAGGTTCTTCACCATGCGGCCTCTGCCGAAAGTGCTTCAGAACCTCATCTTCACACTTTTTCGGTACCTGTATCGATATCGGACCCTCTGCTCTGGCTGCACGGCCAGGACACCTATCCTAAATTTTTCTGGTCAAACAGGGAAAAAAACGACATCATAGCCGGAACAGGTCTGGCAGACCGTATCGATTATGACAGAACAGGCACCAACAGCGCCAGCTTTGATAAACTGCAGAAAGCGGTCTCTGAAAAGGATCCGGAAGCCCGCTATTTCGGCGGTTTCTGTTTCAACAATGAGCAGAAACAGGATGAGCAGTGGAAGGCATTCAAGTCGTTTACCTTTATTCTCCCTCTGATCCAGCTCTCTGTCATCAATGGGAAACCGGCTTTGACCTGTCACCTCATACTTGATCCCGAAGAAAACACCACCGAAAAATATACCCTGCTGCTCGACGCGATAGACGCAATCAATACCTCTGACGCTCCTGACAATACCGGCATTCCGGAAATCCTGTCTCTCTCTTTCAGCCCCGACCAGAAACAGTGGATGGAAACCTGCGAACTTGTTCTTGAAAGGTTCAGGAAAGGCCTGATAGGCAAAATCATTCTCGCGCGGCAGACTCTGCTTGAATTTGATCACAGCTTTTCTCCTCTCCTGTTTCTGCTTCGATACCCTTTTCCGGAAAGCTCCACCTACAGATTCTACTTTGAGCCGGAAAAAAACACCGCGTTCTTCAGTTTCTCTCCTGAAAGACTCTACAGGAGAGACAGTGATCTGCTGTTGACCGAAGCCCTCGCGGGCACCTGCTCCAGAGAAACAATGGACAATGGAAGCGAAGAGGCCTGCAAGCAACTGCTCAACTCCGAGAAGGATATCAGGGAACATAAATTTGTCAAGGACGCCATTGCCAGAGAACTGAAACCGATCTGCAATGTGATCGATATGGAAGAAAGCGTTCGGGCGTTGCAGCTCAACCGCCTTGTTCACCTCTATACCCAGTGCAGCGCTTCACTGAAGCCTGAAAAAAATAACGATGCGGCTGTATTGAAAACACTCCATCCCACACCTGCCGTCGGCGGGGTACCAAAAGATGAAGCCCTTGAACAAATCATCCGCCTCGAACCTTTCAGCAGGGGATGGTATGCAGGGCCGGTTGGCTGGATCAGCCGTAACTCCGCTGAATTCGCTGTAGGCATTCGTTCCGCTGTTGGATCGGGAAACAAGGTGTACCTGTACTCGGGAGCCGGTCTTGTCAAGGGCTCCGACCCCGCATCCGAATGGGAAGAGGTAGACCATAAAATTGCAGACATACTCGCCATTACCCGCCAGAACGTATAGAGCGTGTTGAACCGTTGATTTGTAGACTACAGCCTGTCCTGAAATGTCCGGCCTTGAGCACTGAGCAGCCCGGCATCTCATAGAGGTCAGCTATCGAGCCACTCACCTTTATTATGAACAACAAAGAAATCACCACCCTTTGGTGCAGACTGATCATTGAAGAACTTGGACGCCACGGTATACACCGTTTCTGTATTTCTCCGGGCTCAAGATCTACTCCGCTCACCGCTGCTGCCGCCAGAAATGCCGGAACGCGCTGCGCCATCTTTCCCGACGAACGGGCCGCCGCTTTTTTTGCTCTCGGGTTTGCCCGTGCAACCGGCAAACCGGCAGTACTGATCTGCACGTCGGGAACAGCGGTCGCCAACTATTTCCCCGCAGTTGTGGAAGCCTCCTTCAGCAACTTGCCGATACTTGTTCTTTCAGCAGACAGGCCATTTGAACTCTTTGAAACAGGGGCGAATCAGACCATACGTCAGCAGGGGCTTTTCGGAACCTATTCCCGATGGAACATCGAGTTACCTGAACCTTCCGAAGCGATCCCGGCAGAGGCGTTACTCTCCACTATCGATTATGCCGTCGGGAGAAGTCTCGGATCACCTCCCGGACCTGTACATCTCAATATCCCTTTCAGGGAGCCGTTTGACCCTGTCAATCTCTCCGGACCGACGCCCTGGGAAGCCTCTCTGATTCTGTGGAAACAGAACAATGAGCCATTGAACAGCTTTGCCGTGAGCAGGAAGATCGCTGACCGGGCGGTGGTCGATCGCACAAAAGCACTGCTTAAAAACGCTTCGTCCCCCCTTATCGTCGCGGGACAGCTTGAGAGCCGAACGGATGCTGAAGCGATAGGGTCACTTGCCGAAACCCTTGACATCCCGCTGTATGCGGATATATCCTCTCAGCTTCGTATGGACGGCAGGCGAGAACCACTTCAGCCGCTGCTGCTCTCAAAAAGGTTCACAGCATCTTTCAATCCCGATCTCATCCTTCATTTCGGAGGAAAAATTGTCGGAAAACAACTTGCTATCACGATAAAAAACCGGGCACCGAAACACTTCATTGTCATTACCAATAGCTCCCGCCGCTACAACCCCGATCACAATGTGACCTTGCAGATCGAAGCCAATCCAGGCGAATTCGCGAAGCTACTGGTTCCGGAGAAGAGCCGCTCCGGCAAGCATGAACGTTCTCTGAAGGCTCTGTCGGACGAGATCGAAAAAGAGCTCGACAATTACTGCGCGTCAGGAAAACCTCTTACAGAAATCTCCACAGCGAGAATCCTCTCAGGAATGATCCCTGAAAGTCACGGGCTGTTCATCGCCAACAGTATGCCGATCAGGGACATGGACACCTATGCCGCGCTTCGAAAAAACGGTTCGGCACCGCTATGCGCGATGAATCGCGGAGCAAGCGGTATCGACGGTAACATTGCAACAGCTGCAGGTCTGGCTCAGGGCCTCGGCACGCCGGTCACCCTTCTTATCGGAGACATCTCATTTCTGCACGACCTGAACTCGCTTACCCTGCTGCAGGGCATGGAGCAACCCCTGCATATTGTTGTTGTCAACAATAACGGTGGAGGAATTTTTTCTTTCCTGCCTGTCGCAACCCAGAAAGATATTTTTGAAACCAACTTCGGCACCCCTCAAAATTACAGTATACGTGCAGCTGCGGAAACTTTCGGTATCAGCTACAACAGCCCCTCTTCACCTGAAAGCTTCAAGGCATCGTATGCCGACTTGAGCAGATCCGACGTATCAGGCATTATTGAAGTCAACGGTTCAAGAGAAGAGAACCTTGCGGAACATCGCAGGGTAAACGAACAACTGAGAAACATCATTGACCGGCATATATGAAGATTGTCACCTCCGGTTGTACGTTTCATGCCGCCACTACCGGCAGGGAAAAACGAAACGGCATTTTTCTGCTGCATGGATTTCTGGGCTCAGGCAACGACTGGCAGTACTACGCCGACAGGCTGCGGGAAAATTTCGACTGTATCATGCCTGACCTGCCAGGCCACGGAACAACACTATCCACTGACATGACACCCCGATCCTTTGAAGAGATCGCCGGACAGCTTGCGGAAGCCGCGTCCCGATGTCATCCCTGCCCCCTCCATCTCGTGGGCTATTCCATGGGAGGACGGCTGGCTCTCTATCTTGCGCTTCACTATCCCGGGATCTTCAGGAGCGCGGTTATTATCTCCTCGTCGCCCGGCCTGAACACAGCCGCGGAACGCGACCGGAGAATGGAATCAGATTCCATACTCGCCGAGAGTATCCGGGATAACTATCACCGTTTCCTCTACAACTGGTACAACCTGACACTCTTCGAACCTCTCAAACAGCACCATCTTTTTCCAGAAGTTCTGCAAAGGAGATACACGAACAACCCGGCGGCTCTTGCCGACGCGCTCGAAGAGATGAGTACCGGTCGTCAGCCCTCTTTGTGGGAAAAACTCCGTGAAAACAAGCTTCCTGTCAACTTTTTTGTCGGTGAAAAAGACACAAAATACGTTGAGATTGGCCGCCAAATGGTTAATTTATGCCCGTATTCGGAACTGGTCATCTTTCCCGGCTGCGGCCACACACTGCATATTGAAAACAGACAGCTGTTTCTCGACCGTCTGGTTGCGTTTTTAGCGCGCATACCGTGAACGGCACTCATTTATTAACAATAAAACACGGCATCATGAGTACTGTAAACTGGATACAGTCCGGTGATTTCACCGATATTTTCTACCATAAAGCTGATGGCATAGCCAAAATAACCATCAATCGTCCCGAGAGGCGCAACGCTTTCCGTCCGCAGACGGTAGTTGAAATGATTCAGGCCCTCGAAGACGCAAGGAATGACGAGAACATCGGCGTCATTATCCTGACAGGACAAGGCCCTCTGGCTTTCTGCTCGGGCGGCGATCAGAAAATCCGGGGAGACGCCGGATACGCGGACGAAAAAGGGGTCAACAGACTCAACGTGCTCGACTTCCAGCGCAACATCCGCACCTGCCCGAAACCGGTTATCGCCATGGTTGCCGGTTACGCGATCGGCGGGGGCCACGTTCTGCACATGCTCTGTGACCTGACCATCGCGGCTGAAAACGCTGTTTTCGGTCAGACAGGGCCAAAAGTAGGCTCCTTTGACGGGGGCTGGGGAGCAAGCTACATGGCCCGCCTTGTCGGTCAGAAAAAGGCTCGTGAGATCTGGTACCTCTGCCGCCAGTACAACGCGCAGGAAGCCCTCGACATGGGCCTCGTCAACACCGTTGTGCCTCTGGACAGACTTGAGGAAGAAACCGTTCAGTGGTGTCGTGAAATCCTGCAACATTCACCGCTCGCGATCAGATGCCTTAAATCAGCCCTGAACGCTGACTGCGACGGACAGGCCGGTTTGCAGGAACTTGCCGGAAATGCGACGCTGCTCTACTATATGAGCGAAGAGGCGCAGGAAGGCAAAAATGCATTTGTTGAAAAACGTAAACCTGATTTCGGAAAATTCCCGAAAAGACCTTGAAGCCGCAAAACGCTTCCATATACCATTATTCCATCCCTTTTGTCAGGCCGGTTCCCGTTCTCGGCAAAAACCTCGACAAACGGGATGGTTTTGTTCTGGCCCTGAAGTCCGGAGACGGACTGCACACCGGCTTCGGAGAAATAGCACCTCTTCCGGGCCTTCATAAAGAATCACTCCCTGAAGCCCTTGAGCAATGCAAGTCGCTTCTCATTTCGTCCGATCTTTCGTATGGCTGGCTATCGCTTGAAGATGCCGGCAAACAGCTTCCCGACAGCATACCCCCTTCCGTTCGCGCAGGCTTTGAGATGGCACTGCTCAACCTGCAGTCGGCTGCCTTGGGAGCACTTCCCTCATTCCCCGGCGCGCCGGAAGCAGCACGAAAACTGCCCCTTAACGCGCTGCTGTTCGGTGATGCGACTTCAGTGATCTCCATGGCAAAAGACTATTTCCGGAATGGATACCGCACCTTCAAGCTCAAAGTACAGGCCTCGGACCCCGGCCTTGCCATCAAACAGGTGCTTGCGCTTCGCTCCGCCTTCGGCGGTGAGATTTCCCTGCGCCTCGACAGCAACCGGTCGTTCGATCTGGAGAAGGCCTGCCTCTTTTTCAACCGGATTCCAGCTGACAGTATCGAATACATCGAGGAACCGCTTGCCGATCCCTTCCTGATCCCGGAATTCTTCAGCCGTACAGGCATCCGCTCAGCGCTCGACGAATCACTCTGGATGAGTCCCGGCATATGGAACGGCATAGCACGCAGCTGCCTCGGCGGCGTTGTCCTTAAACCGGCGCGTCTGGGAAGTTTTGCAACAACACTGCGTCTGGCCAGGGAAGCTCGGGATGCAGGCATTGCCACGGTCATCAGCGCCGCCTTCGAATCAGGTATCGCTCTGGGATTCTACGCTCATCTGGCATCTGTCCTATCGAAAAATCCGGACCCCTGCGGTCTGGATACCTTCCGGCAGCTCAGCCGGGACATCCTTTACAAACCGCTGCACGCCGAATCGGGCTGCATCGATACCGAAACAGCTTACCGCAACAGCCTCAACCCGGATCTTTCGAGACTCAAACTCATTGAAGCATGGACCTTGTAGCGGCAGCGGCGAAAACATTCAGCGATAACCCCGCGCTTGTCACCGAAAAAGAGATCCTCTCTTTTCACGAACTTGAGGCAGCAACCACCCGTATCGCGCATACGCTTTCACAACACGGCATCCGGAAAGGTGATGTCGTCGCTCTCTGCATGTCCAACAATCCTGAACTGCTGCTCCTGCTGCTCGCCCTGCTCAAAACCGAAGCAGTCTGTGCTCCGCTTAACTACCGTTTTCCCGCCCCCCGGCTCCAGAGCCTGCTGCCCCGCCTGAACCCTTCGCTGCTTATCGGCCCTGAAACCCTGACAGGAACGCTCTCTTTTCCAGCCAAACTGACACCGGAGGAAATCCTTGCGGAGATCGACACTAAAATTCCGCTTTCCCGACAGAGCAACAGTTCAACAATTCAACAATTCAACAATACAACAACTCAACAACTCAACACTCCCCTCTCCATCATTCATACATCCTCCAGCACCGGCAACCCCAAAGCCGCGCTGCACTCCTTCGGCAACCACTATTACAGCGCACTCGGTGCCAACGAAAACCTCCCTTTCGGCCCCGGCGACTGCTGGCTGCTCTCCCTGCCGCTTTTTCACATCGGGGGCTACGCACTACTTATCCGCTCGCTGCTTGGAGGAGGAGCGCTTGCCGTCGCTGAAGCCGGCACGCCGATCCGGGATGCCCTGCATGATTTTCAACTGTCGCATCTGTCTCTCGTCCCTACGCAACTCTACCGGATGCTTCATGACGATGAGACCCTGAAAAAGCTGCAGCGCCTCAAAGCTGTTCTGCTGGGAGGAAGTGCCGTGGAACCGGCGTTGCTCACCGAAGCATCGGCTGCCGGATTACCGGTCTACCTGACCTACGGATCAACCGAGATGAGCTCACAGATAGCGACCACTCCCGGTCCGACAAGCACCATTACCGCCGGAAAGGTGCTTCCGTACCGAAAACTCGCCATCGGATCCGGCAACGAGATTCTCGTCAAGGGCCCCTGCCTTTTTCAGGGATATCTTTCCGGAAAAGGGCCGGTTCTCGATACCGATGCTTCAGGCTGGTACCATACAGGAGATACCGGTATACTCTCACCGGACGGAGAACTGCAGGTCACCGGAAGAATGGACAACATGTTCATTTCAGGAGGGGAAAACATCCATCCGGAGGAAATCGAGCGCGCCCTTTGCTCGCTCACCGGGATACTCAGGGCAATCGTCGTCCCTGCATCAGATCCGGAATACGGCATGAGGCCGAAAGCGTATATCGAGACAGCTGAAAACGCTCCGAACGATCAGAAAATCATCGACACCCTGTCACGTGAAATCGGAAAGATAAAAACCCCCGTCGCCATAACCCGTATCGATGCATGGAGCCTGCTGCCGGGAACGGAGAAAATCGATCGGGAATACTACAAAGGTCTTGACAATCACTCAACATAGGGAAAAAAGCAGGAAAGCTTCTTGAGATTCCATTAACTGTTTATTACCGGGAGAACGTTACAACAGATCAATATGCCGGGAAATAATCGTCCTCATCTTTTATATGTATATTGTATACATAATTTCGCTCGGCTGAAGTAACAGGTAGTTGTATACTTCAATTAATATTATACACCCATGCACTATCACATTGAAAAAGCCTCTCCTGATGATTATTCGGCAATACTTGACATCATGGAGATCTGGAACATGCATCATGTTCCTTCAGAAGAAATGCCCGAACTTGATATCTCCTGTTTTTTCGTCGCGCGTGTTTCAGGGCATATAGCCGGGGCTGCCGGTTACAAACTTCTGTCACCCGAAAAAGGGAAAACGACTCTTCTCGGGATCAGACCGGAATTTTCAGGTATGGGACTGGGCAGAGCGCTTCAGGATGCCCGGCTTGAAGCCATGTATGCAAAAGGAATCAAACGGGTCGAGACAAACGCCGACCGGCAGGAAACCATCATATGGTATAAAAAACACTACGGCTATCATCAAACAGGGTCGCTGAAGAAGGTCTGTGATTTCAGCCTTTCTGATGTCAATCACTGGACTACGCTTGAGATGGACCTTGAAGCATACATGCTTTCAAGAAAAACGCACCAGGAATATCGAAGCAACTATATTGCGAAAAACGATCCCCACCCGCTCTCTCCCTACGATCCATTGATCATCAATGCCTGCCTGACCGGCATGATACCCACGAAATTCAGTAACCCTCATGTTCCCATCTATCCTGATGAAATCATTGAAGACGCTGTCCGGGTACATGATGCAGGGGCAAGAATCGTTCATCTGCACGCGAGAGACGAGAAAGGCGAACCTACTCCTGATGCGAAATACTATGAAAAGATTATTCAGGGCATACGGAAGGAAAGACCTGGCATGGTATGCTGTGTGACAACTTCGGGAAGAAACTGGAAATCTTTCGAACAGCGATCAGAGGTACTGCACTTACATGGGAAAGCAAAACCGGATATGGCCAGTCTGACACTTGGATCACTGAATTTCTTTACCGGTCCCAGTGTCAGTTCCATTGAAATGATCGAACGCCTTGCAATCACCATGTATGAACGGAATATCAAACCGGAACTTGAGGTGTTCGATACCGGAATGATCACGCTCGCCAAATATCTGGAAAGAAACCGGCTGCTGTCAGGAAAAAAGTATTTCAATCTTCTGTTCGGCAATATCAATACCGCTCCGGCGACAATTTCAAGCCTTGCCTTGATGACTCAAGCTCTTCCGGATAATTCAATCTGGGCAGGAACCGGCCTGGGACAGTTTCAGCTCCCAATGAATGCGGCTGCGATTATCGCAGGGGGGCATGTACGGGTTGGTATAGAAGATGCGATCTATTTTGACTATGGAAAAGAAAGACTTGCCACAAATGAGCAGCTTGTTAAAAGAGTAGCAAGGATCGCTGAAGAAATGCAACGGCCTCTTGCGACCACTGAAGAAACAAGGCAACTCATTGGGTTGGAAAACCAGGAATAACGAGTCCCTGACAATAGACGAAAAACGTTTTTACAATCAATAGAACGCGCGCCCTATGAGAAAGTGCAAAACATCCGGTTCCGCAGACCGGCATACATACAGAAATAACCATACAGCCGGACGATTTCTGACTGTCAGGCGCCGCAGCAAAGGTTGTTGTCCAGGAGGCAGTCTATGAACCTCTCTGCCACAGATACAACATGGAGTCTTGCTGACAAATCAGTTTCACTCAATGGCTGCGGCTTCGGCAGCAACTATCCTGTCGTACTGATCTCCCTGACAGGTCAAGCACTGACAAAAGAACAGCTTGCCAGGCTTTCAGAACTGCTCCATGAAACGCTGCCGTCTTCAGACATACTGCCTCTGCTCCGGCAAACCGGCAAGGAGAACGCGTTCCGTACATCTCTTGAATGGCTTCTGCACACTCTGCATCAGGCGCAGAGAGAGGCAGACCTTCCGATTTATGAACTCGGGGGTGTTCTCTCTGCGGATCCTCCGCATGCAAGACTTTTCCTGCCCTCGGTTGTACACAGTGTAAAACCTCTGCTTGAACTGCTACGCACCATACTGGAATTGATGGAACACCAGGTTCGAGGAAAAAATCCTCAGAAGCAGTTGAAGCGACTGGTTAACAACTTGACCGACCTGCAGAAAACAAGCCCTCAGGGTTCAAATATTCCGTTGTTTGTCAAAACCGCCTGTGAGGTGGGCATACCGTTTCAGGAACTTCCCTCCGGAGTGATGCAATACGGACAGGGTAGTCGCGGTCACTGGCTGTTCAGCTCTTTCACTCAAAATACAGCATTTCTTTCAGCGCAGATAGCAAGGAACAAACCGCTTGCCGGAAAGATGTTACGCCTGGCAGGCTTACCGGTTTCCGACAGTAAAATAGCGACAACCCTTGACAGGGCATTGAGAGTTGCCGAAGAGCTGGGATACCCTGTGGTGGTAAAACCGGCTGACCTTGATGCGGGAAAGGGAGTATCTGCAGGACTGCTGAATCCTGAAGAAGTTGCAAGAGCGTTCAATGCCGCGCAGAAACTATCCAGAAACATTCTTGTCGAAAAACATTTCGAAGGAAGGGACTATCGCGTGACGGTTTTTCAGAACGAGGTCATCTGGGCAGTTGAGCGAGTCCCTGGCGGCGTGACGGGAGACGGGCAGCACACAATCCGGGAACTGGTCGGGCAACTCAATGCCGACCCGAACCGGGGCGAAGGTAAACACGCGAAATTACAACGATTGATGTGGAATGACGAGGCCATCTCCTTGCTGAAACAAGCGGGTATGGACGCATCGTCAGTACCGGAAAAGGGAAGGTTCATCCGTTTGCGACGTACGGCCAATGTAGCAGCAGGCGGAACACCGGTCGGAGTATTTGACAAGATTCACTCCGATAATAAACATCTTGCGATTCGGACAGCACAGGCATTGCGTCTCGATTTGGCCGGCGTTGACATCCTGATACCTGACATAGCTCGGTCATGGCATGAGACCGGCGCGATTATCTGCGAGGTAAATGCCTCTCCCAGCCTGGGAACCATAACAAAAGGAAATTTATTCTCTCTGATTCTGAGGAAAATGATACCGGGCAATGGCCGCATTCCCATTGCTCTTGTTTTAGGCGATCAGCCATCCTCTACCCTGCTGAGCGATATTGAAGGACATCTGCTGAAACAGGGAATAACCGCAGGATGTCATGACACCAATGGCGTCAGAGTGAACGGAGAGGCAATCAAGGGCGGTTTTGTTGAACTGTTTGACGCCGGGAAGATGCTGAATGTCGACACAACTGTCGACGCCATACTACTCAGCCTGAACAATGACAGCGTGCTCCACACAGGGCTGCCGTTTGCCCGGTTCGACCTGCTGGTGCTTACCGGAGAACTTGCGACAGGAGGTTCAATGACCGAAATCCTGGATATGATACTACCGGCCTGTGACGGAAAAATCATATCCATTGAAGGATCGAAACCGGGAGAACAAAGCTATGGGCAGGTGACTCCGGCCTGTTGGGAACAACCGGTCCCTGCTGATGTCGCGGCAGAAAAAATCGCCTCTGAATTGATGGCATGCAAAAGAACTCACCTCCAGATGAACACAACAGCCGAACAAAGTCACCGATTACCCGACGGTTGAGCCGTTACCCCTCCAACGCCGGATAGTCGGTATATCCCTTCGGGCCTGGTGAATACGCGGTACTCATATCGGGTTGGTTCACAGCCGCGCCTGTTTTCCAGCGCTCGACAAGGTCGGGATTGGCAAGGAAAGGCCTCCCGACAGCTATGAGATCGCATTTCTTCGCGTCCAGATCGCTTTCAGCCCGCTCAGCATCGTAGCCGCCGGAAAGTATCAGCGCTCCGTCAAACTCCCTTCTGAAAGTTCCCTTGATGGAATCAGGCACCACCGGCGCGCCCATTGACGAGTGATCGACGAGATGAATGTATGCTGGCCCGGCAACGTTGAGCTGTCGGGCAAGATAGCCGTACTCCTCTTCCATCGCGTCGTAGAGCGGCATATCGTTGAAAACACCGAACGGAGAAAGGCGAATACCGACCCGCTCTTTGCCGATAGCGCCGGTCACCGCCTTGACAACTTCCAGCATGAAACGCGCACGGTTCTCTATCGCCCCACCGTAACTGTCGCTACGCCGGTTGGTGTTCGGTCGAATGAACTGCTCGACAAGATAACCGTTTGCCCCGTGCAGCTCAATACCGTCAAAACCTGCTATAAATGCACTCCTGGCAGCCTGGGCATACTCTTCTACGGCGGCGCTGATATCCTTTTCGCTCATAACTTCTGGCACCGGATAGGAGTGCATTCCGTCCTTATCCGTATACATCTCGCCGGATGCCCCAACGGCTGACGGTGCCATGATGCGAGCTCCGTCGGGCATATTGATGGGATGGGCTATCCGTCCGCAGTGCATGAGCTGCAGAAAAATTTTTGCACCTTTCCTGTGCACCGCTCCGGTTACCGCTTTCCATCCTTCTGTCTGGGCACAGGAAAATATTCCCGGAATACGCGGGTATCCCAGACCGTTCGGAGAGGGTGAAGTGCCTTCGGTAATAATGAGACCTGCGGTTGCACGCTGCCCGTAGTATTCAACCATGAGCGGGTTGGGTACATTACCGGTCGCGCGGCTACGCGTCATTGGCGCCATCACCAGATGATTCTGAAGCGCCAGAGGCCCGAGAGTGGTCGGGGAATAGAGCAGAGACATGGCAGAGTCCTTGTTAGAGTGTTTTCCTTCTTTTTCAATGCAATGCGGATAACACTCTAACGCAAAGCAGACACATTCCGTTTTCCGAAACAAAAGACAATCGGAGCGAAGAAACCGGAGTGAAGAGAGAGAGCACACGAGGATTTCGAGCACCTCCCTACGCAGTAATCGGGCTTCGGAACAAATAAATAGAGGTGCCCTCAAGTTCTGGCTGCCTGACGCTTCAGCACCCAGACCACAATAACCCCGCCCAGGCCGGCGACAGGCGCATAGATGACAATGGTTATGACAAGACTGAGAAGATAGTCCACAAAGCTCATCTCAAGGGGAGCGCGCAGCATTTCCTGAAACTGACTGATGCGCGTGTCCTGTTCAGGGGAAACTCCTTTCAGCTGATCGCTGATATACAGAAACTCTTCCGTCCCCGGGCGGTAATCAAAAACCGTAATCAGCAGGTAACCGGCCGTAACCGATAAAATGCTGCCCAGAACACCCGCATAGCCTGAAAAAGTAAACGCTTCCGGCAGAGAGAGCTTTTGCTGACAGGTAATGATATAGTAGTAGGCAGACAGAGCTCCCGCACTGAGGATCCCTGCAAAAAAGAACATGTTGACGATCGTAAGCAGCGGTACCGTTGTGGTGACAACAATCACCAACGCGCCATAACCCAGGGCTTTGCTTCTTTCCTCTGAACGCTGCATGTTAACCGAGCACCTCGTCAAGGAAGTCGTCCATGGTATAGAAACCCGGCTGCTCCGTATGCTTTTGCGCAAGCCATTTCCCTGCCTGAACCGCGCCTCCGGCAAATCCTTTCCGGTTGCGAGCGGTATGCGAGACAACGATATCATCAGATTCGGAATTGATAGAGGCCGCATGCTGCCCGAATACGGAACCAAGCCTGATTGCCGCCACCTGCAGTTCATCGGGCTCGATTTTCCGATCGGTCGAAAGCTGGCTGATTATCGACTTCTTGCGCGAATTAGCTTCAAGAATCATCTCAGCCGCCCTCAGCGCGGTGCCGCTCGGGAAATCCGCCTTGGCGGTATGGTGCTGTTCCGAAAACGCGATATCGAAATCCTCGAAAGGAGCTATCATACGCGCAGCCTCTCGAACCGTACGAAGAAAAACGTTGACGCCAAGTGAAAAATTCGCCGAGTAGAGAAGAGAAGATCCTGACTTCTCTACCATACTTCTGACTATGGACATCTCTCTGTCCCACCCGGTCGTTCCAACAACCACGGGAACCCGGGAAGCGAGCATCGCAGGAAGGTTCACAAGAAACGCGTCACGAACGGTAAAATCCACAATAACGTCACTGCCTGAAAAACTTTGTTCCGAAATTTCAGCATCGACATCGAGGATATCATGAACCGTATGCTCACCCGAGGATTCTATCGCGCCCAAAACCTGCTGTCCCATTCTGCCGTTTCCGACAAGCGTGTACTTCATATAAGACGGTTGATTTGTTTATTCGTTTATTTGTTGAGTTGATCTGTTTCAGTCCGTAGCAAACTTGTCAATCTATTGATCATCTTTCTTACAATTCAACGATTCAACAAATCAACAGTTCAACAGGCTATTACTTAAAATCTCAAACTGACGCTGAGCGAAGGTGATGGGTCTTCAGGGCCGTAAACCGATGAAATCCCTTCTTCCGATATCGCGTCGAAATCATACAGATGCGCATCGACATAGGCGTCGACAATTCCGGCAACATAGGCAAGAACAAGAAACAGCAGCTGTTGATTACGTTTTTTCTGATATCTGTCCCGCTCACTCTGGTAAAATGATGCCTGCGGACCATCCGGATCCGCGACGTATTGCGCCCTGAACGTATCATAACTGTCATTGAAATCCAATGCCGTATAGCCGAAATAACCTAAAAGCCCGTAAAGAACGGGAACTTTCCATATCGCACCGTTGTATATCTGCCCATATCCGGGAAGAACAGCAGAAATCATAGCGACTTTCCACGGCTGCATTCGACTGCTCTCCTCTTCTTCCTGTTGCGAAGGGTCTTCATCCGATTGAGCAAAGAGAGCGCTCTGGATCGAGCCTGCAGTAGCTCTGCTGTCGGGAAACGCCTGTTCTTCTGCAAAAGCGGGCACTACAGCCGTCGCGCTGAACAGAACAGCAAGGAGTAGCGAACGTAACCGGAAACCGCTATTCATAGTATCGGGATTTATTGATTTGCACAGGTTCAGAAATCAGTCACGGAAATCAGGAATTTTGTCGAATGCAGACTTGCTATGCTGAACTTCAGGGCTCCGTCTGTTGAACGTACCAAAGTTCAGGAGTGCATGATATCAAGAATCCGCTCGAGATCGTCCGGAGAAAAGTACTGGATATGAATTTCTCCTTTGCCCTTGTTTTTTTCAACAATCCTGACTTTGGTTGCAAAACGATCCCTCAAACGGGACTCAAGATGGCTGAAGTCATCGCTCGCACGCTCCTTGATTGCCGGTTTTGGTGCATCGCGGAACATCCTGTTGACAAGATCCTCTGTCTGCCGAACGGACAACTTGTTACGGATGATCAGTTTCCAGACCTTCACCTGCTGCTTCTGGTTTGGCAGATTGATAAGCGCCCTGGCATGTCCTGAGGATACCTTCTTCTGCCGGATACTCTCCTGGATCGATGCAGGCAGTTTTAACAGTCTTAAAAAATTGCTGATTGTCGAGCGGTTCTTGCCGACCTTCTGGGCGATCTCGTCCTGGGTAAGATTACAGGTGGTAACCAGACTTTTTAAGGCTATTGCGATTTCGATGGCATTAAGGTCCTCTCGCTGAATATTTTCAATCAACGCCATTTCAAGCTTTCCCGCATCCTCGCCGGCCTCGATAATATAGCCCGGAATGAACTTGAAGCCTGCTTTTCGCACCGCCCGCAGACGCCGCTCACCACTTATCAGCTGATACCCGTCACCATCCCTGCTGACGGTTACCGGCTGTATAACCCCATTTTCGAGAATAGAATTTTTCAGCTCTTCCAACGCACTCTCATCGAAATCTTTTCTCGGCTGAAACGGGTTTACCCTGACTTTTTCAACAGGCAGACTTCCTATAAAGCCCACGTGAGACCGGGAATCGTTGTCGGTTTTATTCAGAGGAACAAACCCTTCATCAGGGATCAGTGCTTTCAGACCTTTTCCCAAAGCTTTTTTAGTCATAATCCCAGCGAACTGTGATAACAAGCCGGGCGCCTACTTTCGCCTGACCTTGAATTTTTTGATATTGCCGTCTCTCTCGAAAATTTCCTGTGCAAGATCGAGATAATCCTTTGATCCCAGGCTCTGGGCATCATAGAGCAAAGCCGGTTTGCCATGACTGGGAGCTTCGGAAAGACGGACGTTTCTTCGGATATAGGTTGTATACACCTTATCCTTAAAATGCTTTTTCACCTCTTCGGCGACTTGACCCGCAAGGCGCAGGCGGGAATCGAACATGGTCATGAGCACCCCTTCGATCGAGAGGCGCGGATTAAGATGCTTTCTGACAATACTTATGGTATTGAGCAATTTACCAAGGCCTTCAAGCGCATAATATTCAGCCTGTACCGGAATAAGCACGGAATCTGCTGCCGTCAGGGAGTTGAGCGTTATCAATCCAAGTGAAGGCGGACAATCGATAATGATATAATCATATTTTTCCCTGACCTTTTCGAGCGCTTTCTGCATCACGTACTCCCTCTCGCGCATATTGACCAGTTCAACCTCCATACCGACAAGATTCACGTTTGAGGGAAGTACATCCAGATATTCAAGACTTGATGAGCGTATCGCCTCATTGATATCCCCTCCCTGAACCATAACATGATAGAAGGTATTCTCAATCTCGTCTTCGGTATCGAGACCGAATCCAGATGTGGCATTTGCCTGCGGGTCAATATCTATAAGCAGGGTTTTGAACTCGGAAATAGCAATAGAAGCCGCTATATTGACTGCCGTAGTAGTCTTGCCGACCCCTCCTTTCTGATTTGCTATCGCTATTACTCTGCCCATCTTGACACTGAGGATATTTGCTGCTGTTGTTCTTCAGTAATGACTTGCTAAATTATAATACATGATTCTTCTATTACAAACCTAATTTGATCGATTGTTGAGGCATCCCGGGATTGCCGTAAAACAGATATCCGACCAGATCACTCCGCTCAGGCTAAACATAACATCATTATGACTCAATGGAAAAACTGGGAGAAGATTTTTTCACAAAGCCGACACTGATGCTGGCTGAACTTCTTCTCGGCAAGATTTTTGTACACAACACCGGAGATGGGCGCTGTTACAGGGGAAAAATCGTTGAGACAGAGGCTTATCTTGCCGAAGGCGATGAAGCCTGTCATGCTTACCGGGGTATGACAAAAAGAAACAGGCCCATGTACGGATCTCCGGGAACGCTCTACGTATACTTTTCCTATGGCTGTCACCACTTGATGAACATTGTCACGGAGCCCGCAGGAGTTGCCGGAGCGGTGCTGATCAGGGCCATGGAACCGATTGAAGGTCTGGAGGACATGAAAAGAAACCGGGGTCTTGAACGGACGGTCGATCTATTGAACGGCCCGGGCAAACTCACACGAGCCATGGAAATAACCCTTTCGCATAACGGAGCGTCTCTCTCAGGAGACACGGTGTTCATTGAAAAAAGAGAAGATACGGCTCCGCACAAGATCTGTTCATCGAAAAGAATAGGCATAACAAAAAGCACCGGTCTCTTATGGAGACGCTACGTGTCCGACAGTTTTTTTGTATCCGGTAAAAAAGCCGGAAAAGCATGTTGAAATACAACTAATTGAGTTGGATAGTTGAAAAAATTTTTCCTTTTTTAGTCATATTCTCAAAAATTCCTTGCCATGATCGGGACTCCAATCCTACCTGAAATAAGAGAGCTGATCGAGCGCAGAAATTTCAGCGCGCTGCAACGGATCTTCACTGATTGGCTTCCGGTCGACCTTGCCGAACTTATTTCCGATCTGCCGGAAAATGAACAGGGAATTCTTTACAGACTTCTCCCGAGAGAAGCGGCCACCGAAACGTTCGAATATCTTGATATCGACGCTCAGCAGAATCTGCTCAACGCGCTTACCAAGAAAGATGTCACTCACATCCTCAACAGCATGTCTCCGGACGATCGCACGGAGATGCTCGAAGAACTCCCGAGCAATGTCGTCCAGGAACTGTTGAAACTCCTCTCGTTCGAGGAATTCAAAATCGCAAAGACACTGCTCGCATATTCAGAAGACAGTGTCGGACGTCTGATGTCACCTGACTACATCAGCGTCAAGAAAGACTGGACCATCACACAGGTACTCGAGTATATCCGCAAATTCGGTCACGACAGCGAGACCCTGAACGTCATCTACGTCATCGACGACTACGGCAAGCTTATCGGAGAACTGGCTTCACGTGAGCTGCTGCTCTCCCAGCCGGACAAACAGGTAAAAGAGCTTATTTCAGAGGAAAAAATCATCACGCTGACCGCCACCCAGGATCAGCAGGAAGCACTTGAAACATTTAAACGCTATGACCGGGTCGCGCTGCCTGTTGTCGATTCCAACGGCTACCTGATCGGCATTGTCACGGTCGATGACATGCTTGATGTCGCTGAAGAGGAATTGACGGAGGATATCCAGAAGTTCGGTGGTATCGAAGCCCTTGAAGAGCCTTACATGGACATCCCTCTTCTACAGGTCATAAAAAAGCGGGGCGTCTGGCTTATTGTGCTTTTCCTCGGTGAAATGCTGACCGCTTCAGCGATGGCATTTTTCGAAGACGAGCTTGCAAAAGCGATTGTTCTGGCGACCTTCATTCCGCTGATTATCTCGAGCGGCGGCAATTCCGGTTCGCAGGCTGCCACGCTGATCATACGGGCCCTCGCTCTCGGCGAAATAACCGTCAAGGACTGGTGGAGGATTATGAGAAGAGAGATTCTCTCTGGCCTCGCGCTCGGAAGCATTCTGGGCCTCATCGGTGTTTTCAGGGTTGTTTTGTGGTCGTTCATTCTCGGGACCTATAACATAGAATGGCTTTCCGTCGGCTATACCGTGGGAATATCACTTGTCGGTGTCGTTCTCCTCGGGACACTTGCCGGTTCGATGCTTCCGCTTCTCCTGCAGCGATGGGGCCTTGACCCGGCAACATCTTCCGCGCCTTTTGTCGCAACAATCGTCGATGTCGCGGGCATTATCATCTATTTCAGTGTAGCCACCGTCCTGCTGAGCGGGATATTGCTTTGAGGATTGCTGAAATCGTTGAACTGTTGACAACAAGCCGAATCATCAACAACTACTACCGAACACTGTGCAAGCTGAAAGAGAATCACTCGACTTTGATATTGTGTTCGTGGGCGCCGGACCGGCAAACCTCACTGCGGCCATTGACCTGCAACGCCTGATTAACCGGCATAATGCATCGGCGACAACAATCCTCGAACCTGAAATTGCGATACTCGAGAAAGGCCGGTACGTGGGAGCTCACCTTCTTTCCGGCGCAATTCTCGATCCTGCCGTATTCAATCAGTTCATGCCCGATTTCCTCCAAAGAGGATGCCCGCTCGAAGCCGAAGTCACCCGGGATTCGGCCTGGTTTCTCTTCGGACAGAAAAAAATCCAGATACCCTATCTTCCCGAACCGTTCCGCAACAGGGGCAACAGACTTGTCTCTCTGAGTAAACTCGGAGCATGGCTGGCAGGAGAAGCTGAATCGCTGGGCATCAACATATTCGACAACACCGCCGCGGTTGAACCGGTCATCGAAAACGGCCGCGTAACAGGGGTCATAACGGACGACAAGGGAATCGACAAAGCGGGAAACGCCAAATCAGGAGCGGAACCAGGAATGCGGCTCAACGCGAAAACTGTCGTGGTGGGTGAAGGTTCTCACGGCTCGATTTTCCGCAAGCTCGATCGTGCGTTCGCTCTTTCGGAAGAGAGCCGGAAGCAGATCTATGAAACCGGTGTCAAGGAGTTTTGGAAAATACCTGAAGGCAGAATCGAGGCCGGTGAGGTCCGGCACACGTTCGGCTATCCGCTGCCTTCATCGATATACGGAGGAGGCTGGCTCTATGCGTTCTCTGATACGGAGGTATCCCTCGGGTTTGTCACTTCAGCTGAACCGGAGCGGCCGGAAGTGGATTCCCACTACAATCTGCAGCTGTTCAAACAACATCCGTTCATTAGCTCCATCATCCGGGACGGACAACTGATGGAGTTTGGCGCCAAGACCATTACATCAGGAGGTTTCCATGCTATGCCGAAGCCTTCAGGGCCCGGATTTCTGCTTACCGGAGAAACCGCCGGTCTGGTAAACATGCAGCGTCTGAAAGGCCTTCACCTGGCAATGCAGTCAGGGATTATGGCAGCAGAGACACTCTTTGCCTCTCTGCTGACGGATGACTTTTCAGAGAAAGCGCTCCATTCCTATCGCGAACGCCTTGAAAATTCCGAAGCATACAAAGAGATGCATATGGCGGGAAATTACCGGCAGGCATTTGAAAACGGTCTCTATACAGGACTCATGCAGGCAGGTCTTTCTTTGAAAATACCCGGCCTCCTGCCCTCGGAAAAAGCCGCAGCTTCAGCAGAAAACAAACCGGATACCGGCAAAAAGCACTACTTGAAGTGGATACAGAAAAAAGCCGCATTCAGGCCTGACGACGCATTGACCTTCTCAAAAAGCACCGACCTCTATGCCTCAGGAACGGTACATGAAGAAGACCAACCCTGCCATCTGCTGATAACAACAGAGGACATAACCGATATCTGCCTGAAAAAATGTACTGAAGCGTTCGGTAACCCCTGCCAGCATTTCTGCCCGGCAGGAGTCTACGAAATCAATCATGACGCCGATCCGTTTCTCAGACTGTCGCCTTCGAACTGCCTGCACTGTAAAACCTGTGAAATCATCGATCCGTATGGCAGTATTACCTGGGTGCCTCCGGAGGGCGGCGGCGGCCCCGGTTACAGATCAAGCTGAAATGATGAAGGACAAAGAACATGTCATCGTTGGTATTTCCGGCGGCGTTGATTCCGCTGTGGCTGCCTGCATACTCATTGAGAATGGGTACAGGGTTACAGGCCTGCATATCAAGGTACTGGATCATTCGGATGACAGTCTGCATCTTGAAAAATCTCCATTGATCATCAGTGACCGGAAAGAATTCCGTTTTCCGGTTTTCTCGCTCAACCTGAGCGGCAGCTTTCGCAGGGATGTCATTGACTATTTCCTGCAGGATTATCTTTCCGGCAGGACGCCCAACCCCTGTATGGTATGCAACAAACTGATCAAATGGAAAGGGCTCCTCAAAGGAGCGGATCTTCTGCAGGCAACCCTCGTCGCCACAGGACATTACGCCAGAATTGACTGTGGCCGCGAAAAATGCCGTCTTTTGAAAGGAACTGACAGTCAGAAAGACCAGAGTTATTTTCTCTGGATGCTCAGCAGCGAAGAGCTCTCAAAAACCCTTCTGCCGGTCGGCAATCTCACCAAACAGGAAGTACGGGAGCTTGCCCGCAGGTTCGGTGTCAGAGCCGCGGAGAAAAAGGAGAGCCAGGAGATATGTTTTGTCCCGGATAACGACTACAGGGAAGTAGTGAAGTCGTCCCGACCCGGCCTTGCCGAAAAACTGACCGGAGGAGAGATCATCGACACCGAAGGAAAGGTTATCGGCCATCATGCCGGTTATCCATTCTACACTATCGGACAGCGAAAAGGGCTCGGCATATCATCCCCGGAACCACTCTACGTCAACCGGCTGGACCCGGAAAAGAACAGGATCCGGGTTGGCGGCAAAGCAATGCTTCAATGCAGAAAACTGATCGCCGGTCAGATGAACTGGACCGGCATCAGCCCTCCGGAAACATCGACGAGAGCCGCCGCGCGAATACGATACCGTGATACCGGGGAAGCATGCACCATCGTACCGGTCGAAAAAGAGAGATTTGAGGTGATTTTCGACAAACCGAAACAATCGGTAACTCCCGGCCAGGCTGTCGTATTCTACAGAGACGACGAAGTTATCGGCGGCGGGATCATCGTTGAGGCAATAAGCGAATGAGTAGGTAGTGGGAAATGACTATTGAATAATGGAAGATGGGGAGAGTTCTCAGTTCTGAGTGCTGAGCGATGAGGGGAAATGACTATTTACAATTGAATAGTGAATAATGAGGGATAGCCTGGAGGAATCCGGAAGCCAGAATCGAGAGACGAGAAGAGAGAATGGCAGGAAATGGCGAATGTCTGTTTACTGTTGAATAATGGAAGATGGGTGATTGGCAGGGGCGGCCACTGAGCCATTTGGCCAGTAAGCTATCCAGCCATTTTATCCTTACCCTCGTCTCTTTGCTCTTGACTCTTTTCTCTCGAAGTTTATCTTCTCCCTGGTCACTTTCTTTTCCCTTTTGCCTTTTGCCTTTTGACTCTTGTCACTTTCTTCACTCGTTACTCGTCACTTTTAACTTTTAACTTTTGCCTTACAATCTCACCCATGCTTCAGCGAAAACATTCGGAACTTACCTACCTTGACAGTCCTTCGCTGTCAGAAGAGAAGAGTGACATCCTGGTTATGCTTCACGGCTACGGCAGTAATGAAAAAGATCTCATACAGCTTGCTTCTCTGCTCGACAACGACCTGCGAAGTATAAGTCCCAGGGCGCCCCTGCAGCTCGCTCCTGAAATGTACGGCTGGTTTCCTCTTGAGTTTACCAGCGAAGGAATCAGCGTGGACAGGGAAAAAGCACGATCGGCAAAGGAAACGCTTCTTGCCTTTCTTCGTCGTATTATCGAGGAATACAAGCCCCCTGAAGGAAAAATCTGGCTCATGGGATTCAGTCAGGGTTCGGTTATGGCTTACCTTTCCGCGCTTGCTGAACCATCCCTCTTTCATGGAATTATCGCTCTGAGCGGCCAGTTTCCCGACCGATCCTCGCTCTTCAACAGGGATCCCGAGCGTTTCAGAACGCTTCCGTTTCTTGTTGTTCACGGGCTCTATGACGACGTTCTTCCGGTATCCAACGGCAGAATATCCGAAGCCTGGCTTAAAGATCATCTGGACTCGCTTACCTACAGGGAGTATGCCATGGGACATGAGATCAACGCTGAAACACTTGAGACGATCCGGCAGTGGCTCTCCCGCATGCGCTCCGGGGCTGCCGGGAGATGAGCCTGCGTTAGCGTGAAAACAGGTAATTGATGGAGAATGCGTATATTCATCCTTTTATTTTTATGAACGTAATTCGAGACAATGAAGGAATCGCTGGCAAGCTTACTTGAAAAAAGAATACTTGTACTGGATGGCGCTATGGGCACCTTGATCCAGACATACAAACTCGAAGAAAACGATTACAGGGGAGAACGATTTGCCTCACACGGTCATTCCCTGAAAGGCAATAATGACATCCTCGTTTTAACGCAGCCTGATATCATTCATGCGATACATTGCGAATTCCTCGAAGCAGGCTCCGATATTATCGAAACCAACACCTTCAACGCCAATCCGGTCTCCCAGTCCGATTACGGTACTGAAAACCTTGTAAAACACATCAACCTCGAAGCCGCGCGTCTCGCACGGAAGGCAGCAGATGCCTATAGCCTGAAAGATCCGTCAAAACCCCGTTTCGTCGCAGGCTCGATAGGCCCCACAAACAAAACACTCTCGCTCTCCCCTGATGTCAATAACCCGGGATATCGGGCGGTATCGTTCAAGGAAATGGCAGACAACTACCGCGAACAGCTTGAAGGCCTGATCGAGGGCGGCGTTGATCTTCTGCTTGTTGAAACGGTGTTCGATACGCTGAACTGCAAAGCCGCGATTTTGGCCATTGAAGAGATATCGAGAGAAAAAGGGGTACGGCTGCCGATCATGATATCGGGCACTATAGTCGATGCGAGCGGGCGGACACTTTCCGGCCAGACGACCGAAGCGTTCTGGATTTCAGTAGCACACACGCCCGGCCTGCTGAGTGTCGGGCTCAACTGTGCTCTTGGCGCAAAGCAGATGAGACCCTTTCTCGAAGCACTCTCTCATGTCGCAGGAAGTCTGGTCAGTGTCTACCCGAACGCCGGCCTGCCTAATGAGTTCGGCGAATACGACGACAGCCCTGAATATATGGCTTCACAGATCGCTGATTTCGCGCAGTCCGGTTTTGTCAACATTGTCGGAGGATGCTGCGGCACCAAGCCGGAACATATCAGGGCCATCGCTGAAACGGTTGCAACGATCGAACCGAGAAAAAAGCCGTCAATGCCGACTGAGCTCAGGCTTGCAGGGCTCGAACCGCTGATTGTCAACAAAACCACAGGCTTCATCAACATCGGCGAACGCACAAACGTTACCGGATCGAGAAAGTTCGCACGACTCATCAGGGAGGAAAAATACGATGAAGCCCTCTCCATAGCGCGCCAACAGGTTGAAAACGGCGCGCAGGTGATCGATATCAACGTTGATGAAGGCATGCTCGATTCCGAAAAAGTAATGCGGGATTTCGTCAACATGATCGGCTCTGAACCTGAGATCGCCAGAGTACCGCTGATGATCGATTCTTCGAAATGGTCGGTAATTGAAAGCGGGCTTTGCTGCGTTCAGGGAAAATCCATTGTCAACTCTATCAGTCTGAAAGAGGGTGAAGATCTCTTCAGAGAGCGAGCCAAAAAGGTCATGATCTATGGGGCCGCTGCTGTTGTCATGGCCTTTGACGAAAAAGGACAGGCCGATTCGCTTGAACGGCGTATCGAGATCTGCGAGAGAGCCTACAGAATTCTTGTCGATGAGGTCGGTTTTCATCCTGAAAACATCATTTTTGACCCGAACGTACTGACGGTGGCAACCGGCATAGAAGAACATGACAACTATGCGGTTGACTTCATCGAATCAGTGCGCTGGATCAAGGAAAACCTTCCGCATGCAAGGGTATCGGGAGGAATAAGTAACGTCTCTTTTTCATTCAGGGGCAACAACCCCGTTCGCGAAGCGATGCATGCTGCGTTTCTGTTCCACGCCATCCATGCGGGGCTCGATATGGGCATTGTCAATGCCGGTCAGCTGGCAGTCTATGATGATATTGAGCCAGAGCTGCTTGAAAGGGTCGAGGATGTCCTGCTCAACCGTCGTAAAGACGCGACTGAACGCCTTGTCGAATTTGCAGAAACCATCAAGGATGACGGACAGAAAGCCGAAGCGAAACAGGCGGAATGGAGAAACGGTACCGTTGAAGAACGTCTGCAGCACGCTCTTGTAAAAGGAATCGTCGACTATATCGACAGTGATACCGAAGAGGCACGCCAGGCGTATGCAAGCCCTCTTGATATTATCGAGGGACCGCTGATGGGTGGTATGAATGTCATAGGTGACCTCTTCGCCGAAGGCAAAATGTTCCTGCCTCAGGTTGTCAAAAGCGCCAGGGTCATGAAAAAAGCCGTTGCCTGGCTCATCCCCTATATCGAAGAGGAAAAAGCGAAAAATAAAGATACCAGACCCGTGGCAAAGGTCCTTCTCGCGACGGTAAAAGGCGATGTACACGATATCGGCAAAAACATCGTCTCGGTTGTCCTTGCCTGTAACAATTTCGAGGTTGTCGATATCGGTGTCATGATGCCGTGCGAGAACATTCTTGAAGCGGCTGAAAAAGAAAAAGCGGACATTATCGGTCTCAGCGGCCTGATCACTCCCTCACTTGACGAAATGGTGCATGTGGCAAAAGAGATGGAGCGGAAAGGCATGCGCATTCCCCTGCTCATAGGAGGCGCAACGACATCCAGAGTCCATACCGCAGTGAAAATCGCGCCGAACTATTCAGGACCGGTTGTCCAGGTACTTGACGCTTCAAGGAGCGTCCCGGCCGTCAACAGCCTGTTGACCTCTTCCATGAAGGGTGCTTTCGTAAAGAAACTGACTGAAGAACAGCATTCCCTGCGTGAAAGTCATGCGGCAAGACAAACCTCGAGGCAGCACAGGAGCATCGGCGAGTCAAGAGAAAACCGGGCGAAACTCTCCTGGAGCCCTGAAACCGTTACCATACCGAATCATCCCGGCATTACAGAACAGGCAAATGTTTCCCTTTCGGAACTCCGCGAGTACATCGACTGGACGCCTTTCTTCAACGTATGGGAGCTGCATGGAAAATATCCTGATATCTTCGAGAATAAACACTGTGGGAGCGAAGCACGAAAACTGTTCGAAGATGCAAACAGCCTGCTTGACAGGATCTGTGAAGAAAAGTCTCTGGTGGCCAAAGGGGTTGCAGGCATCTTCCCTGCAAACAGCGTCGGTGACGATATAGAGATATATACCGACGAAAGCAGAGCTACGGTTCTGACAACCCTGCATACCCTCCGGCAGCAGCACGAGAAGAATACAGGCAGTGCAAATCTCGCTCTTGCTGACTTCATCGCGCCAAAATCAAGCGGAAGAGATGACTATATCGGAGCATTCACTCTCACGGCCGGTCACGGGGTGAAAGAGTTGATGAAACGCTTTGAAGCGGAACACGATGATTATCACCGTATTATGGTGCAGGCCCTGGCTGACAGGCTTGCTGAAGCTTTTGCCGAGATGCTGCATCAGCGGGTTCGCAAGGAACTCTGGGGATATGCCATCGACGAAAACCTGACAAAAAAGCAGCTGCTCAATGAAAAGTACAGAGGGATCCGACCGGCTCCCGGCTATCCGGCATGCCCTGATCATACTGAAAAGCCCCTGATTTTCAACCTGCTTAACAGCGAAGCCATTACCGGGGTAACACTGACGGAAACCTATGCCATGAACCCGCCGGCGTCGGTCTGCGGGCTTTACTTCGCACATCCTGAAGCGAAATATTTCGTTCTGGGATCGATAGGAAAAGACCAGGTTGAAGAGTATGCTCTCCGTAAAGGGATGAGCATGGCTGAAGCGGAAAAGTGGCTGGCACCCAACCTCAACTATACACCGTAGATATAAAAGAAAAGTGGCTGTCTCAGAAGCCTTTCACCTATGGTTCAAACTACATATAAAAGCTAAAAACCCCATGGATGCCGGACTTGATCCGGCATCCATGGGGTTTTACATGACAAGAATGGATTCCCGTGTCAAGCACGGGAATGACAGGGAGTGGAGAAGAGGTCATGCCGCCCTGTGTAATAATATTACACGGGGTGATCCGGCATCCATGCAGACTCCGGCACTAACGTGGATTCCCTTGATAACCTGTGAAATAGATGCTCAGATTTCACGGGGTTGATACGGCAACTATAGGGTTTTCGGCAAAAGATGGATCCCCGGGTCAAGCCCGGGGATGACAACCAGGAGGGATACCGCTAACTATTGCATGCTCAAAATACGAGAGGGCGCCCTTTTGAGACAGTCTCTTTTCTTTCTCTCTCAGAAGGTACAGCTTTCCACCGTTTTGTAGGGAAACGGACTGTTCAACGCCTGCAGAACCGCAGCATCGCGACTGTACACGTCGTTTTTGAACTGTACTTCCTCCCCTTCAGCTACAGCAGTGAGATACAGGAGAAAAACAGGGAGCTTCGTTGGCAGGTTAATCCTTCTGGTCCTGCCTGCACTCACGGTTTGCCGCACCTTTTCCCCGCTCCATCCCAGCAGCAACTCTGCTAAATCAAGAGGGTTTTGCAGTCTGATACAACCGTGACTGAATGCGCGCGAACTTTTATCGAAAAGATGCTTGCCCGGTGTATCATGAAGATACACCAGATGCTTGTTGGGAAACATGAACTTGACGCGACCAAGAGCGTTCCTGCTCCCCGGAGGCTGCCGAAGACGATAGGATTGCGCCCCGGAAGCCCAGTTAACCGAACCGGGGTTCACCACGTTTCCGTTCCGGTCAACCACCTGCAGGCCGTGACGGGAGAGATAGCCGGGGTCTTTGCGGATGGCCGGAAGCGCCTCCTTTCGGAGAATTCCCGGCGGAACGTTCCATGAAGGATTAAAGATGACATACTGCATCTGAGCCTTGAAAACAGGAGTTTTCCAGAACGGCTCACCGACAATGACCCTTGAGCCCCATTTGAACGCGCCTTGCTCAAAATAGGTAATGTTGAAACCCGCAATATTGACCAGGAGGTAGGTAGGCTCGAGTTTCTGAACAAACCATCGGTAACGTTCAAGATTGATACGGATCTGCTCCACCCTCTTTTCAACAGGAACATTGAGTGCCCGCAGTGTTTTCGGCCCGACCTCCCCGTCTTCCTGAAGACCATGACGATTCTGAAATTTTTTGACAGCTTCCTGCAACCCGACACTGTATCGCATTGCTTCATCTGCATATGAAGTATCTACCTTTGAGAGCTGTTCAATCTCTCCGGATATTTCCAGACGACCGCGCAGTGCCGGGATTCTGGCATCATACTGCCCTATCTCCTTGATCGTCGGGCCTTCAGGAACAGTGCCCCATCCCCCGTCTGCTGCAAGACGGCGGTATCTGGCAAGCCCTTCTTTCAGGCTGCTGTATGAGGGATGTTTCGGGCGAAGCTGTGCAATCGATGCTGCAAGGGAATCTCCGGCAAGCGCATTCCGGAGCATCCCGGCAAGACCATCGCCATTGACGCCCTCTGAGAGGTTCCAGTTTGAATCGAGCTTCTCGGGATCCACTTTCCCGTGCAGAAGATGATAGGAGAGCTTGAACATGGCATCTGTCAGGAGCAGTTCATAGCGGGCTTTTAAAAACGGAGTGTCCGGAGAATTTTCATAAAACTCCTGAATTGCTGAAAGATGATAGTCCTGAGACAGTAGCCCGTCGGCTTCAACGGATTTGATCGCATCGAGCATTTCAGAAATCTGGGATCGCTTCACCCATACCGGGCTGAAATCATTCGACCTGTAGAAATCTGCGAGATACGCGTTAAACGCCATGCGCTCCCGTCCCTTCCGAAGAGCCTGATCGTTTTCAAGCTGCTCAATGTGGCAGCGAATGTTCTCCCTGATCTCATGGTTTTTTCCGGATTTCCGCTTTACCTCCGTAACAGAAGACGCGGCTACTGTTCTCTTTTGAACGGGAGGAGTCTGTGTACTTCCGGGACCAAAAGCAAGAAGCACGACAAGAAGAGCTATCATAACAAACATATTGCACCTTGAGAAAGCGATCAGCAGGTTATTTCAGCCTGCTGAATCAGACAGCAACCGTCACCATCTCATAAAAAGCCGACCATTTTGCTTTCACAGGTAATTGAAAAAAGCACAAAAGCCCACTGCCTGTGCTCAGGATAAACAGTTGATTAGAACACTGAATCCGACGTTCAGAGTTCCCATAAAAACAGAGAGGAAAATCCAGGCGGGGTCACGGTGGTTTCCTGCGCAGGATTTCAGGAGTTCAGCAGGGTTGAGCGACCGGCATAGTTCTTGTCGCCATGATTTATAAACAGACATGAACCATCCTTGATAAGGTCGATCACCTTTCTATGCTGCGAAAATGGCAGGGCGGGGCATCCGAGACTTCTTCCAAGTCGCCCGTGACGTCTGATAAAATCAGTTCCTGCGTAGTCAGCGCCATGAATGACGATGTTACGCATAAGGGCATTGTCATTGATTCCACGCTCAACTCCCCGTAATCGTAACGAGTATCCGTGCTTACCGCTGTAGGTTCTGTCGGTCACAAAAAAGCCGAGACTGCTTTTATATGAACCGGGAACATTTGAAAACCTCTCCGCACGTATCTCTCCGCTGTTTTTTCCATGCGCGACAAGTGAAGAGGCAAGCAGGCGATTGCTGCCCATGTCTATCACAAAAAGCCGTTTTTTGACGGACGGCTGGTCGTAATCAATGATAGTAAGCACCCTGTCATTTTTTAACGTACCCTTTTTCTTCAGGGAATAATATCCCGTCATCGCCTTCTGGAGGACGGCATAGTCGATGTTGTTGCGGAGTTCGGGAGTACGGTAGAGCGTCTTGATAGTGTTGAGAAGATCCTTCTGTAAAGGAGCGCTATGCGCGTGAGAGGGGAAAACAACCAAAGCCATTACAAGAACGATTAACCTTATAATCATATGATCTTCTCCTTTTTTCATCGTTATAACCTGCACAGACACAGAGAGGGTAACAGATGCCGGAATGCTCCTGTTTTTTGCGATGTCATGTAAACGGGTCTACGGAACGTAAAAAACCCCCCATGGCAACCATGAGTTGCTCTTCGAAACGGCATAGGTACTGTTGCAGTAAGCCGCGATATCAAGATATGATAACTGCACTTCCAGACAATGTGCAGGAAAATTTAACTAAGAAGATAGTAATTTTTTATGCATTCCAGCAAAAAAACCACAATAGCAGGAAATGAAACCGATCTGAACATCATTTTCATACCATCGAAAAACAGCGGCAAATTGCCTAAAGTACTTTTATAAGGCATTCTATCGGGAAATTTTTCCCTGCTCCACGCGCTGTAGAGAATGAAAAAAAATCCTATTTTAGTACGTTACATTCAGAACACAGATACACCATCAAACAACCGGATCATGCGAAAAACCCTATTCTTCTGTTTATGCCTCCTTATGCAGCTCACCTTGCTGAACGCGTGCCAGCAAAAATCCGGCGAGCGGGACGCGGAGAACGTCCGGAAAGAAGAATCCGGAAAACAATTTGCCGGCGGGCTCTTCGAGAAAAAATTCGAAGGCATCATGCACATGAAGATTTCCGCTCCTGAGGGGTCTCAGGAAGGCAAGCTCTATATCTCGAAAAACGGAACCCGTTTTGAAATGAAGCTGGCCGACCCTGGAACAGGTAAGGTCATGATGAACATTACTACCTTTACGCCTTCAGCTGAACCAAACCTTCTCTACACCCTCAATGATCAGGCAAAGACATACAATGTCATGGACATGGAAAAGCTCCAGAAAGAGCTGGGCGACGTAGGGGAAAACATGGAACAGGATGACTTCACGGTTAAAAAACTGGGAACTGAAACGCTTCACGGATACAAATGCACACATGTTCTGATTACCGACGGCCAGGGAGAAACGGAAATGTGGCTCACAAAAGATCTTCTCAGCGCGGCAGATTTTGCCAGACTCCAGACAGGAAAGAACAAGTCGGCTGCAGCATTTGACCGTCGCCTTAAAAAAGCCGGGCTCGACGGCTTTCCCCTGAAGACACTGGACAGGAAATCCAACACGAGCATGGAGTTCGTTAAGATCGAACGCAAGTCTCTTGACAAATCACTCTTTGTGGTTCCTTCAGGATATACAAAAAAGGAGTCGGCCCTGCAGATGATGGTTCCGGAAATATCCGACAAGGAGATGCAACAGCTTGAAAACATGCAGGAAATGCTGAAAGACGAGAAGAGCGTAAAGGAGATGGAAGATATGATGAAAAACATGCAGAAAAAATTCGAAGGGATGCAGATGCCCGGACAATAGTATACGGATTGAAAAGCCGCATACAAGCCGTCTGTCCCTTGACAGACGGCTTGCAATAGTATCCGGCAGAAAAGAAATCAGCCAGCCTCTTCAGAGTACCTTTACGTTGTCAACTCTCCCGCCTCATGCAATCCGACGATATCCCGATAGGCGCAGCAGACCGCACAAGCACTCAAAGGCCCGGTCACCAGCACTCCGATACCCAGCGCCAGCGCGCCAAGCAGATTGATTGCCACAAGCACCAGAAAGAACACGAAAAGTGAAAACCAGTTTTTCGTCACGATCTGCCGACTTGTCTCCATGGCCTGCCAGAACTCCATACGATAGTCAACGATCAGCATGGAAACGAACATATAACTGACCATCAGGTAGATTCCCGGCAGAACGAGAAGCACCATCCCTATAGCGACAAGAATACTTGTAACAAAACTTGCCAGCACAAGAGGCAGAAAAAAGTGAAACCCCTTGAAAAAATCACCGAACTGTACGGTCTCTCCCTTGAAAAGCATAAAAACAACAATAATGAATCCGGCATAGAGCGGAGCGGTAACAACACTCACCGCGAGAGATCCGAACATATCGAGCCGTGACAACCCTGCCGCCGCCACACCGATAATCAGGGTAAAAACGATAAATTCACCGGCACGGGATTTGAATAGTTCCCAGCCATCTTTAAGATATTTTGACGGATCGACCTCATAGCCTTCTTCAATCAGTTTTTCGAACGTTTTCGGATCAACTTTTCGCCCGAAATCAAACGGTTGCGCTCCCTGTTCCATAGAGACCTCCTGATAGTATGTTTTTCGTTATTCAAAAAATATGGTGAACTCATGCAGCAAGATACGCATGATTTACCATATGCCGTATGACAAGTCTGAAAACCCGCAGGCACTTTCCTGCTTCAGATAGTGTTCTTTCTTATAACAGGATCAGAACAACAAAAACGGTACTCCACATGTTTATGCTTGGCAATTTACTCAGCCCTTCAGGTGCGCTCGGGGCAACTGAAAACATGATTGAGAAAACAATTCCGGTCCCTGTGATTTCCGCAAGAGAGCTTCTGGTCATGCTTGACGCAAAAGAGAGCGTCATACTCTTTGACACCCGCACAGAAGAGGAGTATGAAAAAAGTCATATCGAGGAAGCGGTGCACGTTGAACCGAATACCCCGACTGAAGCGTTCATCGAGCGGTATGCGGATACCATCCGGAACACAAAGCTCGTTTTCTACTGTTCAGTCGGACAGAGAAGCTCCGAATTTCTGAACAGAGTTCAGCAGAAGTGTCTTGACGCAGGAGCGATTGCCTGCTACAACCTGCGTGGCGGCATATTCCGCTGGTACAACGAAGGACATCCGGTTGTCGACTCCAGGGGAGCAACGGACGACATACACAGCTATAACCCTCTCTGGGGAATGATGGTCGAGAAAAGGAGAAAATGACAATAGTCAAATGAGTAATGACTATTGACTGTTTTAGGAGTCAGGTGCTACGTGTTAGGATGAAGGGAAGGCTATTTAGCCATTCAGCTATCTGGCTATCCAGCCATTTTGACTTTTTCCTTTTGAATTTTGACTTATATCTGGTGACTGCCGACTGGTGGCAACACATTTCAATAGACAATAGCCTTTACTCAATAGTCATTATTCATTTCTCATTCTTTTTCAGCGGTTTCCCTCTCTCGTCGGTTTGTGTCGCCTGCGTCTTGAACCTGTTGAGAAACATTTTCACCGTACCGTCCTCCCTGATGCCTGCGACCGCGCCGTCCTGCCATATGCCGTTTTCCCTCGACCAGCGGCTTTCAGATGGATCTCCCTGATTCTGATGGATATTATGCACTCCCTTACCCACCCGAAACGGCTCACCGAATACCAGGAGCCTCTTCGCTCCGTCCAGTACGCCCGAAAGATCGGCGAATGCATCGCGGCTTGTCCCGTATTTCCAGGATAAACAGGCTTTGTCACCTTTTTCATGAGACCCTGACCCGGCTCTGACACACTTCCCGGTCGGCTGCAGTTCCGGGCTACGCAGATAGTCAAGAGCCCCGGAGCCAGGCTCCGATTCGAGAAAGTGCCATCCGCTTTCAAGTCCGGAAAGACCATGCATATCGCTCTTTCCAAGATCAACAACCCTCCAGTGAAGGCCATCATACTCTTTTTTACTGTCAAGGTCGACAGGGCAGCGATAGAATCCCTCCCGGGTTTTCACCCGAATAGTACAGTGATAGTATTCCTTGTCGTTATGGCCGTTATCACATGCATAACGGTCAATCGTCCCGACAAGAACACCGTAACCATCAATAAGCGACATAAGCGTTTCGTTTTTTTCAATGTACCGCAATACGCTCTGCGGCGCAACTGATCGCGCGCCCCAGCGAAAACAACCCTGAATGAACACTGCGTATTTTTTCTTCAGCAGATAACTATATTTCTTTTTGAGGAAAATCCCGAAAACATCACGCTGATGCCGCCAATCAACGAGCAGATCACCCGCGTCTGGAACATCCTTTCGACGCCTCTTGTATCAATAGGACAATCTGAACTGTCGTTCTGGAAAATTCTCGCCATCCTCATCACGCTTGCCGTAATTGTCGGCGGAGCGAAGTTCCTCAGAAGGCTTGTCACTGGAAAACTGCTTGAGCAAACCGTCCATGACGAAGGAACACGAGTCGCTCTGGGAACAATACTGCAGTACCTGCTGGTTTTTTTCGGATTTCTTATCGTTCTGCAGTCCGCGGGCATCGATCTGAGCACGTTGACCGTGCTTTCCGGCACGATAGGCCTTGGTATCGGCTTCGGGCTGCAAAACATCGTCGACAATTTTTTCAGCGGCCTCATCATTCTGCTTGAACGGCCTGTCAAGGTTGGAGACCGTATCGAGATCGGGAGTATCAACGGTGATGTCACAAGAATCGCCATCCGCTCGACAACAATCCGGACAAATGAAAACATCAATATCATCGTTCCGAATTCTGAATTTGTATCCAGGCAGGTTATCAACTGGAGCCATACCGACCGCAATGTCCGTATAGCGATTCCTGTCGGCGTCTCATACAAATCCGACCCGGAAAAAGTCCATAACGTTCTTCTCCGGGTTGCCGAACACCACCCGGCGATACTCGACCACCCCCGGCCTGACGTTATCTTCCCTGGATTCGGGGACAGCTCCCTTGATTTTGAACTCAGGGTCTGGACCCGAACGCATATCCAGATCCCCAAAATCCTCCGCAGTGAAATCAATTACAGGATTTTCGAGGCATTCAGGACCAACGGCATCGAAATCCCGTTTCCTCAGAGAGACATTCATTTCCGAAGCAGCGCCGCCGGGATTTGGAGCAAAGAAACAGAAGCGACAGAAAAATAACTTTACACTTTCAGGTCTGAGGATAAAATCCCTGTATATGCTACATTGTGTGAGTCAGGATTGCACTGTTCCATATACAGTTCTGACTGATCTACAACCCAGTTACGTTAACACAAGGGATAAGCGAGGCATCTGTCGAAAGCCTGTGCTCCCTCTTGAAACAATGCCTGTAAAGGAGTAATTCATGCATACAGACCCAATCGATCAGCTGGCGATCAATACCGTCCGCATGTTAGCTGTTGACATGGTGGAAAAAGCGCGGTCAGGACATCCGGGAATGCCTATGGGAGCGGCTCCCATGGCATATGTGCTCTGGACAAAGATCATGAAGCACAATCCCGACAATCCTGAATGGATCAACCGGGACCGATTCGTACTGTCCGCTGGCCACGGCTCGGCGCTTCTGTATTCACTGCTGCACCTTACAGGTTACGACCTCTCCATGGATGACCTCAGACAGTTTCGCCAGTGGGGAAGCAAAACCCCCGGGCATCCTGAATACGGCCACACTCCCGGCGTCGAGACGACAACAGGCCCTCTTGGCCAGGGCCTTTCCAACGCTGTCGGAATGGCAATTGCCGAGCGATACTGCGCTACGCGTCTCAATAAACCCGACATGGAACTGATCGACTACTCTACCTACGTCATATGCGGTGACGGAGACCTGATGGAAGGCATTACCTCCGAGGCGGCATCCATTGCCGGACATCTCCGCCTGGGCAAGCTGATCTGCATGTATGATCACAACCGCATATCCATTGAAGGGTCGACCGACCTTGCCTTTACAGAAAGCGTGCACCAGAGGTTCGAAGCATATGGATGGCATGTGGTGGAAATCGACGGCAACGACCCTGAAGCTATCGAGGAAGCGTTACATGCCGCCCGTCAGGTAACCGGGAAACCCTCGATGATTATCGCCAAAACCAACATAGGCTTCGGGAGCCCTAACAAGCAGGACAGTGCCTCGTCGCACGGCGCCCCTCTTGGAGCTGAAGAGGTCGCGCTGGTAAGAAAATATTTCGGATTCCCTGAAGAGAGCTCCTTCTTTGTCCCTGAATCGGTAGCCGCCCACATGAGCGCCGTGTGTGAAAAAGGGAGCCGTTCTGAAACAACATGGAATGAACTGTTCAACACATACGGTAAAAGCCATCCCGAACTCGCTGAGGAAATGGAAACCATGCTCCGCAACGAGCTGCCTGAAGGATGGGAAACATTACTTCCTCAATTCAGCCCTGAAGAAAAACTTGCAACCCGTCAGGCATCTTCCAGGGTACTGCATGCGCTGGTAGGAAAAATCCCGTTTTTGGTGGGTGGTTCAGCCGACCTCGCACCATCAACCGGTACAGAAGTCAAACATGCTACCGATTTCACCTCTGAAAATTATGGCGGAGCTATTTTTCGATTCGGCGTCAGGGAACATGCCATGGGCGCCATTATCAACGGCATGGCCCTCTCCCGTATTCTCATTCCCTACGGAGCGACCTTCCTTGTTTTCGCGGATTATATGAAACCCGCTCTTCGCCTCGCAGCTATCATGCAGGTCCCGTCTATTTTCATATTCACTCATGACAGTATAGCTGTCGGGGAAGACGGTCCGACACATCAGCCGATCGAACAGCTGGCCATGATGCGTTCAATACCGGGCCTGACCGTTATCCGCCCGGCAGATGCGCAGGAGACAAAAGCGGCTTGGTACATCGCCCTGACGCAGAACAAACCTACGGTGCTTGTCTTTTCAAGACAGACACTCCCGGTACTCGACCAGGAGAAATACCCTGTCGTGAAAGGAACCCCCAAAGGAGCCTACATACTTTCCGAATGGAGCGCCCCGTCGACAGATGGCAACAGACCGGTAATACTTATCGCGACAGGCGCTGAAGTTCACCTTGCCCTTGAAGCACAGAGCGCTCTTCTCAACGCGGGCGTTCCGGCCAGAGTTGTTTCCATGCCTTCTCGAGAACTGTTCGAACAGCAGCCCGAGTCTTACCGAAACGAGGTTTTGCCGCCTTCAATACGACGGAGAATCGTCATTGAAGCCGCGTCTCCTTTCGGATGGGACAAGTACGCAACAGATGAAGGGAGCATTCTGGGCATAAACCGTTTCGGAACGTCCGCCCCGGGAAACACGGTATTGCGTGAATACGGTTTCAGCGCCGCCGCTATTGTCGAAGCCGCGAAAAACCTGCAATAGCACCGTTACGGAAAAACGCTCATGCTGACCACCGGAACTGAAAAGCGGATAGTCCAACAGGCTGCAGCCTGCATCGCCAGCCGTATTTTCAGGGCCATCGAGAAACAGGGGTACTGCGCACTTGTGCTTGCGGGGGGAAACTCCCCCCGCGAACTCTACCGTCTTCTTGCCGACGGAGTCCCTGTTTCAGCAATGCAGGAACAGGGTGTGAACGTTCCGGAAACAGCCGCTGTTTCCGCTTCCGGGGGTACCACTGTCCGGCTCCCCTGGCAATCGGTTATGCTCTTCTGGGGAGATGAGCGGTGCGTTCCTGAAAACCATGACGAAAGCAATTTCAGCATGGCTTGTGCATCCCTGATAACCCCGACCGACATCCCGAAACGGAACCTGTTTCCGATGCCGCATGTCACAGAAAACCATGAAACGGCAGCGCGTCACTATGAAAAAACACTGAAACACTTTTTCGAGCGTCATGAAGACTGCACGCTAAACGCTTTTCCCGTTTTTGACATCATTCTTCTTGGAATGGGTGCCGACGGCCATACCGCTTCCCTGTTTCCGGAAAACAGAAAAGCACTGGAAGAAAAAAAACGCTGGGTCATAGCTGTTGACGCCAAACAGGGCTCTCCCCCGGGTTTTCGCCTCAGCCTGACCCTGCCGGTGATCAATAACGCCCGCTCGGTACTGTTTTTCGTTACCGGAAAAGACAAAGAATCGATGGTTCACGATATAACATCAGGGAAAAGACCCGACCTTCCAGCGGCAATGGTTAAACCGGAAGACGGAGAACTGAACTGGTTTTACGGAAAGGGGTGACTATACTGCACATTGATTGTGCTTGTCACTGCCTCAGTTCCGGTCCCCGGGAATGTACCGGATAGATTTCAGGTGCCTCGTCTTTCAGTGCGTCCCGTAGAGCGTCAATAACTTTCCAGCTGGTCTCGACAGTATCCTGACGGATAAAATTCATCTGATCTCCGGCCATCGCGTCAAGCAGAAGACGCTGATAGGGGGTCATATGTTCATTAACGAAAGAAATCCTGGAATCAAACTTCATATACACCGGATCGGTTATCAGTTCTTTTCCCGGTCTTTTTGACCCGAAACGAATTGCAATCGTTTCTTCCGGCTGGATCTGTATGATAATCTGGTTTGCCGTGTAGCTGCAACTTTCGGGAGGCCCGAAAAAGTTCTGGGGAGGGCACTTGAAGGTAAGAACAATTTCCGTAACACGTTCGGCAAGATTCTTGCCCGCTTTCATAGAAAAAGGGACGCCTTTCCAACGCCAGTTGTCGACAAACCATCGTATGGCCGCATAGGTCTCAACGGTAGAGTCGGGAGCCACATCCACCTCATCGCGGTACCCATCGTACTGCCCGAGAAGAACAAATTCCCTGACATTGTCCTTTGTCAACGGCCGGAGTGACCGGAATACCTTCTCTTTCTCATCACGCACCGCTTCCGCACTCAGGTCAACGGGCGGCTCCATTGCGATCGCCGCAAGAAGCTGGAGACCGTGATTCTGGATAATATCACGAAGCACGCCGGATTTCTCGTAGTAGGCTCCTCTGGTTCTGACCCCGAAATCCTCAGCGATAGTAATGCTGACATTGTCGATATACTGCCTGTTCCACAACGGCTCAAACATGCCGTTGGAAAACCGGAACACAAGGATATTCTGAACAGGCTCTTTTCCGAGATAATGATCGATACGATAGATCTGCTCTTCATGAAATACTCTCCCGACGACCGCATTCAGACTCCTGGCACTCTCGAGGTCAAACCCAAAGGGTTTTTCAACGACGATTTTTCGCCATCCGTTACAGGAAGCATTCTTACCACCCAGGCCCGCTTTTTCAAGATTGTCTATAACTACAGGTGCGAATATGGGCGGAATGGACAGATAAAACAACAGGTTACTGCAAAGCGCATTCCGGTGGGAATTGTTGTGAATTTCTTTTTCCAGTGAAACATATCCTTCTGGTTCGGTAAAGTCGGCCTGTATATAGTAAAGGCTGGCACAAAACGCTTCCAGTTGCGGCTCCGTCACACTCTCACCGCCGCCGAATGAATGTTCTTCAATACATTTCCTTGCATATGACCTGAACCCCTGATGGTCGAGTTCTGAACGTGCGACCCCTATAATCCGGTATTTTTCCGGAAGCTGCTTCCAACGGGCAAGCTGGTAGAGTGATGGAATAAGTTTTCTGCGCGCAAGGTCACTTTCCGCTCCAAACAGAACAAACGTAAAATCATCCAGCTCCTGATCGATCATTTCTTCTGTAACCTGGATTTTTGAGTATACCCGTGACCGCCGAATTCATCGCGCAGGGCGGCGACAACCTTGTCCGAAAAATTTTCCTGCGATCGTGAACGGTAACGCCTGAAAAGAGCGCCTGCAATAACCGGTATGGAAACTCCCTCGTCAAGGGCGGTCTCAACTGTCCATTTACCTTCTCCGGAATCGGCAATTATCCCGGACAGATAATTCAGATGACCATCACGTTCAAATGCCCTTGCAACAAGATCCATCAGCCACCCTCGTATTACCGAACCGTTAGCCCATACCCTTGCAACTTCATGGTGATCGAACGAATACTCACTGTTTTCAAGAATATCGAATCCTTCACCTATCGCCTGCATCATACCGTATTCAACGCCATTGTGCACCATTTTCGTGAAATGACCCGCACCGGCCCCCCCCATATAACCATAACCACCGGAAACACAAAGATCCTTGAACACAGGTTCAAGGGATGCATAGACCTCAGGGTTTCCCCCGATCATCATGCATGCTCCGCTTCTCGCTCCTTCCAGACCGCCGCTTGTTCCGACGTCCATGAAATGTATTCCCTTTTCAGCAAGAGCCCCCCCTCTTCTCACGGTATCATGAAAATTTGAATTACCTCCGTCTATCACAATATCACCCGGTTCAAGCGAGATGACAAGACTATCCAGGGTTGCGTCAACAGGAGCGCCCGATGGAACCATAAGCCAGATGATCCTTGGGTGACTCAGCCCGGTGACCAACTCATCGAGAGAATTTGAAGGCTCAGCCCCCCTGCCGGCCAACCTGTCGACCTGCTCTCTGGAAAGATCGTAAACAACAACCTCATGCTCATGGTCAAGAAGATTTTCAACCATGTTCGCTCCCATTTTCCCGAGACCGATAAATCCAAGTTTCATATCACCTCTGCTATTCGGGTTCCAGTTTCTGAATCCATCCTGCTCCTGCCATGCAGCCCTTCAATGCGAAAAACTGCTCTTCGATATCCGTCAGCAATTGCCCCGCCTGTGACAGGTCTCCCTCTCTGGCCGCATTCTCAATCTGCTGCGCGACTTTTGATAATTTCCAGCCACCGACCAGCAGTGCCGCACCTTTTATGGCATGAGCCGTCAGAAAACTCTCTTCGCTTGTACGCTCACTGATCGCTTTTTTCAAACGGATAATCTGCTGAGGTGTATCTTCAAGAAAATTTTCTATGATCACTCTCGCTACATCTCTGTCATGCTGTAGTCTGCCCAGCATCTCCGTTTCCTGAAAAATCGAGCTATCCATACTCATACTGTCCACTCGTTTGGGGTTACTTTCATTATCATCAGAAACAGACGACGACAGCTTTTCCCCGGAATATTTCTCCAGCATCGCCGTAAAATCGGACATTCTCACCGGTTTTGCCATATAATCATCCATTCCGGCCTGAAGACATCTCTCTCGATCTCCCGTCATGGCATTGGCGGTAATAGCGACAATCGGTACTTCCGGATTCATAACATTACCCTGCCCCCGCCTTATACATCTCGTCGCCTCGTATCCATCCATCTCGGGCATCTGGCAATCCATCAGTACGAGATCATAGTGAACCTTTGCCAGAGCCACAAGCGCTTCAGTGCCGTTCTGAACAACGTCTGCCTCATATCCCTCTTTCTGGAGCATGGACAGCAGCACAAGTTGATTGACCTCACTGTCTTCTACAAGCAGTATTCTGAAATGCCGTCTCTCTTTTTCCGTAACACTGTGGACAGGTATTTTGTTCTTCTCCAGCAGTTCAGGTGTCGATCCTCTCCTTTTCAGAAGATCAGCCACACATGCATAGAGCTCCTTGCCCCTTATCGGTTTTTCCAGGCATGCATCCGGTTTCCCCAGTGGATCCGGCTGAAAATCGGCGCCGCGCCCTGCAGATGTGAGACCGATAACAATGACGTTTTCAAGCAAATCTCCGGTCCTGAATTTTTCAAAAACCTCATCACGCCGCTCCTCCGGTAAAGCGATAAGAACAATATCCGGGAGTACACCGCTCTCTGCCGCCTTCTGTAATTTCTTTACACCTGATTCCCAGTCAGAGGCTTCCTCAAAACAGCTGTTCCATAGCGAAAAAAATATTTTTATCAGCTTTCTCGATGCCTGACAGGGCTCGATGAGAAGAACGTTGAATCCTGTCAGCGGGATCGAGATATCTGCATAGATTTGATCAGGATGTTGCTGTTTTATAAAGTCAATTGAAAAATAGAACATAGAACCTTGAGAGGGAGTACTCCTCACCTGTATCCGGCCACCCATATTCCTGGCAAGCTTGTTGGAAATCGACAGCCCGAGGCCTGTGCCTCCGTATTTCCTGATAGTTGAACCATCAGCCTGCACAAAAGGTTCAAAAATCGCATCCATTCGGCTCTCATCGATGCCGATGCCTGTATCGGATACCGTGAAACGGATGCGTGCGTTATCCCCAAAATCTTCCTCGAGCTCCACGTTAACGAGGATTTCCCCCTCATCGGTAAACTTGATGGCATTGCTGATTAGATTAACCAGTATCTGCTTGATGCGACCCGGATCCCCCCGTAAAAGGAGCGGAATATCTTCATCGGGCAGAAACGTAAAATTGAGCCCTTTTTTCCCGGCTTTATAGGAAAACATATTTATGATTTCATCGAGCAGATCGAGCAGGTTAAAATCAATCTCTTCAATTTCAAGTTTATCAGCTTCAATCTTTGAAAAATCCAGGATATCATTGAGCAGATGAAGGAGGTTTTTTCCACTGGCATTAATCGTCTCGGCGAACTTTTTCTGCTCTTTATCAAGCGTTGATCTCAACAACAGTTCAGACATACCGATAACACCGTTCATCGGAGTACGGATTTCATGGCTCATATTTGCAAGGAATTCGCTTTTCGCCTTGTTTGCCGCGTCAGCTTCAGATGCCATGGTATTGGCTCTGGCAATCGACGCTTCAAGCTTTCTGTTGGCATTCATTAGCTCGTTTCTCGCCCTGTTTGCATCTTCAACAAGGTTTATGAGCGCCTCTCGCTGCCTTTGCTTGAGCGACTCCTGATCCGGTTCTTTCCATACCCTCTTATGGTCATGATCATTGACCGCTGAATCTGGCCGGATACCCTCCCGGGAATTCAAAGGCACATAAACATCACCATTCCCGGCTCTTCTTACAGCATATCGAGGAGGTCTGCCCAGTTCTTCACATAAACGATTGACCTCTTCCTTGAGCTCCAGATTTGTCTGTTCCCTCCCAACCATGAAACGGTTGAAACGTTCCAGATCATCAAGGGAACGCTTGAGCTCTTTTTCAATTCTTTTTCTTTCAGATATGTCGGTGGATATCATCACCACAGAGGTAATCGCACCTTCCTGCATACATGGTCCGAAACGGGACTCAAAATCAACACTCCGGCCGTTTTGCTGGACGACCGTACTTTCAAGTTTGGCAGGCATTCCGGTTCTGAATACCTGTTCAATAGTCGTATGATAGATGTCATGCCGCTCCGCTGTGATATGCTCACAGAAATGTTTACCAACCGATATTTCCGATTGGTGCCCCGGCATGCTTCTGTTCATGTATATGATTCTGTGCGAATCATCAACGGCAACGATGGTATCAGGACTGTTCGACAAAATGGAACTCAGGGTATTTTCACTTTCCCGAAGAGATCTGAGGGTGGTATCGAGTTTTTCCGAGGAGAGTTCAAGCTCGTAGTTTTTGTCTTCGAGCTGCCGCCTCAAATCAGACAATTCAATGGACTTTCTGATCAGATTGATATTCTGTTCCCGAAGAGCGTTCTGTTTATCAAGCAACTCCTGCTCGATCTTTTTGCTTTCGAGCACCTGATGCCGCAGAAGAACAAGCTGTCGCTCAAGCTCACTGTATGAAAGATTTTTTCTCTCCATGTCAATCAGTAAGAGTTATGCACTGCCCAATATCCAGAGCACTACCGTCTCATTGTGAAACTTTGCTTCAGCAAGCTTTTCTACGGAACTGTCGATAGGGCCAATTTCACCATAGGTATAAAAACCGATGATCGGGACATCATATCCGACGGTCTTTCTGACGACGTCCACTTCTTCAGTGATTCTTCTTCCAAGAACCAGTTTCCGTCCAACACAACTAAACATGATAATCAATTCAGGCTTAGCTCCTCCGAGCCGTCGCATTGCCTGTTCAGCAGCCTCACGCGCGCCATTGATCACATCCCCACGGGATCCGGTTGTCAGCGTGACGGCACTGCCTTCAGGGATAGAAGCGGCCATGGTGATGCTTCCTTGCTTTTCATCAACACTCAAACCGCAACGTATCTGAAAATACCGTTCTCCGGATTCGCCCGCGTCTTCATCAATAAGTCCGAACGGGTACTCCATACATATTCCCGGCAGACGTGCGGAACGTTCATCTCCAAGAAATTCCCTGTACAATCCGAGCGCGCTCACATGATCGAACTCCCTCACGACATTTCCTGTCGATGATGTACAATAAAAGCTGTTGCCTATTGATGCGAACCCGCTTCTCACACCAATACCCGTAAGGAATAAATCAACAAAAGAAACACTGAGGCCGACGATCGCGTCACGAAAAACCTTCCCGTTGAAATATTGAAACGTCTGACGAAAACGCAGATCATCACCGAGATATCCTCCTGATATTTCATAGTCGCTTCCAAGAAGCTTTTGAAGACCTTTAAGAACTTTCAAGCCGTCCCCGCCCATACCATTCGGAAAAACAAGCAGAGAAGAAGACTTGCTCAAAAGGGTTTGTAAGCCGATATCCTCGATCAGCTCACGAGCGCAGCTCTCTTCGCCCCGGCTCATATGCAGTCCGATCCCCGTATCAAAGGTCACGTGCTGCGAGCTGATTGCCATAACAACAACCGAAGCCTCGGAAAAACCTTCCGGCGAAATCTCCCCGGCTGTCGTTCCGCCGACCATGGGAACATCACCCGAAACCGACGTGATACCTTTCAGCAGGGCCTTATGATCAAACCGCATCGCCCCGAAGACAATCAGCACGTCTGCTTTCCCGCCTGTTTTTTCATACGCAAGTCCGACAGCCTCTCTTCCTGCCGAGAAAGAGTCATGGTGATGGCTTGTACCAACGCCAACGGTAATTGCACACATATGTTTCGGGTATGAAGTTCACGAAACCTGCCCATACCGCCAATAAGCCAAACTGTCATATCCATCTTGCGGAGAGGCTCTCTCTGCCGCCTTTTCCGCAAAACCTGAAAAGGAACAGTTCCTGAAAACTTCTGTGATAACGGGGGAACAGGCTACTCACTCTATAGTCATCAATGGCACCCAATAGCGAAGGAACCATGACGTAATATCAAATTACTTATTTATTGTAATTATCCCAGACGAAACAGCTCATGGCACAACATCCAGATACCTGAATTGAACACTACGCCAGTTCTCGGACTCCAGATAGTGTAACAGAGAACGATTGATATCTTCGGTCCTCGGGCTGTCCGGAGGAAGAGCGACAGCATAATATTCGTACCGGAAAGAGGTCTCTATAACCTTTATACCCTGGAATTTTCCGGAAGCTATCATATAGCGCATGATCGGTTCATCATAGAGAACCGCTTCGACACGTCTTTCCTGAAGAGCCTGCAGCGCATCCTGAATTGTCGCGAAATGCTGAAACGCGATATACTCTTCATTAAGATACTGCATACTCGTAGACCCTTCAACCGTTCCTGTCTTTACCGCATGAAGGTCTCGTGGATTGGTAACGGAGACACCGAGAGAGCCTACAGTCAAAGTGGTTGTAATTGCCGCCGTAAAGCCTGAAATCATAACGAGGCTCGCAAACATCCATACAAGCGCGACCACTCTTCCTGCAGGGGTTTTCGGGGATTTGTCGCCGTATCCCACCGTAGTCATGGTGACTGCCGCCCACCAGAAACCCGACCCTATTCCATGCGTCGGTGACCCTCCGAAATGCTCCGGATTTTTCCGGCGTTCGAAAAGCCAGACAAGAAACCCCGACAGCAGCAGTACAAGGGAAAGCAGCACGACAATCCTGAAAAAACCGTATGAAAAAAAAACCTTGAGTATATTTTTCCAGTCAACCCCCTCTTCCAGCGTGGCAATCCCAAACCGTGACAAATAATACGGCTGAGAAAAATCAAGCGTTTCCTCCCGTTCTGCCGTAACGGTTATCGCGGCAACGCCTGCATCGAGTTCGTTATCGGCAACTCCTTTCAGAATATCCGACAATTCCATTTCCCGGAATTCATAGGAAAAACCGTTCTCCAGAGCAATTTTGTCCCAGAGAGCGACACTGATTCCTTCCCATGAACCATCACTTTTTTTCATAACAAAAGGGGGAGAGTGCTTGGTGCCGATAATCAGTTTTTCTCCCTTTTCGGCAGCTGATACCGGACACGGAGAGAAAAGAAAAAAGAGATGCATTAAAAAAAGCCCGCAGATAACCGCTACGCCATTTCCAGCTGCCATGAGGCATGGACGCTCTGCTTTCTGAACGTTGAATTTCTGTTTGGGCATACGCGTGATTGAAATATCAAAACCAATTAATAGCGAGAGCATGAGAGCATCTCTCTGCATTGTCATCAGCGGTTGGAGCACAGAAACCGGAGTGTACAGAGAGTACATGAGGATTTCGAGCACTGCTCAACAAAGCAATTGAGGTGTGGAATACATAAATAGAGGCACCCATTAGTCAACCAGATAATATTCCAGCGTTGAAACAACCCTTACTTTTTTCATATACGGGGTATTGCTGTCTCTGTCCATTATGGAAAACTGACCTTGACTGGCACGCTTGATCTTGCCGAGACGACTGCCGGAGTCTTCGGCAAACTTTTCTGCGACAGCTCTGGCGTTGCTGGTTGCTTCTTCAATCATCGCAGGTTTAACCTCGTTGAGTTGTGTATACAGGTACTCGGTACGCGCCCCGTAATTCTCTCCTGAAATCGCCACCCCCTTTGTGCCGAGATCACTGAGTTCACCCCTTGCCAACCTGACCTTTTCGATATTTTCCGTATAGACGTTCACTGTTGAACTGCCTGCGTACCGATAACGATAGCTGTTCGCATTACCATATCCCGTCGCCTGACGATCGATAATTGAAGGTGCGGATACCGAAATCTCTTGTTGAGCTATACCCTTCTGCCTGAGAAAAGCAACGACAACGTCGTTCTGGTCTTGCAGGGTCGCGACCAGAAAGGAAAGATCATCAGCCGCGACGGTAAACGTGACGGGCCAGATAGCTATATCTGCGGATACTTCGCGCTCGGCCAATCCTTTCACAACAACCGTCCTTTCAAACGCCTTGAAACGAGTAAATCCTTCAGATACTACATAAGAGGATATAATCAGTCCTGCACAAAGCAGCGCCCCTATAATAAAGGATTCTGCAATTCTTTTTTCTTTCATACGCCCTGAATCTTAATCATTGCATGAAACACCTTAAGAAGAAGTTATAAAATTACCGCATTTCTGATAACGCAGAGCAGCTGAAAGTCATACTCTTGAAATTCGACTATGCAGTGCCACAAAGGTATCGGCGATTTCTGTCACAGCATCAAAGCTGCAGGATAAACCGGAGTGTACAGAGAGCGCATGAGGATTTCGAGCACCGCTCGACGAAACAATTGAATCCCGGAATAAATTAATAGCGGTTTAGGGCACCTCTATTACTTGTCGTGAGCGAACTGAAGACAAGGCGGACGGAGCACAGAAACCGGAGTGTACACAGAGTACATGAAGATTTCGAGCACCGACCAACGTAGTATTCGGGTCGCGCAACAAATTAATAGAGGTGCCCTTTACTTATGTTGAATATATTCCTGAATAGAGTACTCTCGTTAATTCTTTTTCATTCCGGAGATACCCGAATGCCAGATAAACAACACACCTCTGAAACAGTACTTATCAAAAAAGATGAGCATGAAATTGGTCACATCACCATCAACAGGCCAAAAGCCTACAATGCATTGTCCATCGAATGCATGGAAGCTTTGATCCGGGCATTGGATATCCTGTCTGCTGATTCCAGTGTCAGGGTTATCATTCTTGCTGGATCAGGAAAAGGGTTTTGCGCCGGCCATGATTTAAAAGAATTACGAAGCTGCACGGAAAAAACGTTTCATAAAAAGATTTTTGACCTTTGCACCAGATTGATGTTATCAATTACTCGTTCACCCAAGCCGGTTATCGCCAAAGTCCATGGCATTGCTACTGCTGCAGGCTGCCAGCTTGTCGCGAGCTGTGATCTTGCTGTTGCAGAAAAAAATGCCGGATTCGCTACACCAGGAGTTACTATCGGCTTGTTTTGTTCTACGCCTATGGTAGCATTATCTCGAAATATTTCGAAAAAGCATGCGATGGAAATGTTATTGTCGGGAGATCTGATCTCGGCCCAGCGGGCCTATGAAACAGGACTCATCAACCGGCTGGTGCCCATCGAACAACTTGACCAGGCAACACTTGATCTTGCGAAAAAAATAGCCTCGAAATCACCCCTCGCCCTCAAGATCGGCAAACGAGCATTTTATGAGCAGCTTGACAGGAATGAAGAGGACGCATATCGGTACTGCAGTCAGGTGATGGTTGAGAATCTGACGAGCCGGGATGCAAAAGAAGGGATCGATGCCGTTTTGGAAAAACGCTCTCCCGTTTGGTGTGGCGAATAAGAGTATTTGCCTCTGATCCTGCGATTCCCGCACCTCATTAGAGCGTCGCCTCTATGACGCTGGAATTGAGCGCATATAAAAAGATGTAATCAACTATGGGCAGTGATATTCAACACAGCTTCTTCAGCGAAACGGACTTTCGTCAGTTCCGTGAAAACCTGAGAAAAGAGACAAAAATTCTGATGGACTGGTTTTCTTCAGAGGTTTTCGAAAATTCCGGAGAAATGTGCGGTTTTGAACTTGAAGGTTGGCTGGTAAACGAAAACTACACACCTGCCCCCCGAAACGGGGAGTTTCTTGAGAAGGTTAACAGCAATCTCGTTGTAGCGGAGCTGTCGAAATATAATTTTGAAATAAATACCCATCCTCACCCCCTTGACAAAAACCTCCCGGCCTATCTGCAGGAAGCGCTTTCAAAAACATGGCGTTCCTGTGTTCATCATGCTGAAACCATGAATTGCCGGGTACTGATGATAGGAATTCTTCCAACTATCGAAGACAGAATGCTCACTCTGGAGCATATATCCCCCTTGCAACGATTTGCGGCACTGAATCGTGAGATACTCCGTTCCAGAAAACGTAAACCGCTGAAAATCCATATTGAAGGACAACGGGAGACACTTACTGTCACACACCATGATGTCATGGCCGAGGCTGCGACAACATCTCTTCAGATACATCTTCAGGTTTCTCCAGAAACTGCAGCCAGGCACTACAACATTGCCCAGATTCTTTCTGCTCCTATGGTAGCGCTCACTGCGAATTCCCCTTTTCTCTTCGCAAAAGAACTCTGGGATGAAACCAGAATACCGCTCTTTGAACAGGCGGTAAACATCCCCTCCTTCTGCGATAAATCCGGCAGAATTATTTCAAGAGTGACATTCGGCAGTGGTTATGTGCGAAACTCCTTAAAGGAACTGTTTCTTGAAAATCTTGACGGTTTCCCCATACTTCTCCCCGAAACATTCGAGGAAGATTTCAACTGGCTCAATCATCTGAGACTACACAACGGTACAATCTGGAGATGGAACCGCCCATTGATAGGCCTGAACGACTCCGGAACGCCACATTTGAGAATCGAGCACCGCGTACCGTCTGCCGGCCCCTCTATACCCGACACGGTAGCCAATATTCTTTTTTTCTACGGAACGATGTTCCACCTGATCGAGCAGAACAACCCGATAGAACAGGAAATATCTTTTGAAGATGCCAGAAATAACTTTTACCTGGCCGCCAAAAAGGGACTTGATACGCAAATCGTATGGAGAAAAGGAAAACATATTCCCATCAGGGAAATCCTGCTGCATGAACTTCTCCCCGGAGCGATCCGCTGCTTGAAGAGAAAAGGGATTGATCAGAAACAAATAGAGTATACTCTTGACGAAATAGTCAGGCAAAGGGTCAAAACCGGCAGAACCGGGGCTTTCTGGCAAAAGGCATATATCAACCGTCACGGCCCGCGATTCCAGGAGATGACCCATACCTACCACGAGAACCAGAATCAACAGAAACCGGTACACACATGGAAAATCTGAACAAGGCGACAGCACCACCGGAACTGAACCTGTACAACTCCATTCCGGAACATCTGGCCGATATCCCGGTCGAAAAGCTCGATTCTATACTCCCCGGCCCGTCCCTTATCTACATCAAAGGCAACGTCTCCCCACCGATATTCATCTCGATACTTCTGCACGGCAATGAAATCACAGGTTTTCTCGCCATCCAGCAACTCATCAAGGAACTGAACCTCACCTCCCGACCTGCACCGAGAGGTATCATTCTCTTTATCGGCAATATCGCCGCGGCAAAAAAAGGGATGCGCAGACTTGAAAACGAACCCGATTACAATCGCATATGGAGCGGCGGACTCCTTCCGGAACACCGCCTTGCCGGAACTGTTCTTGAAAAACTCTCTGAAGAACCGTTGTATGCCGCCATAGATATACACAACAATACAGGCAAAAATCCTCATTATGCCTGTATTAACCGAACCGATCCCTCATATATACATCTTGCCCGGAGGTTCAGTAAAACAATCGTTTATTTTACCGAGCCTCATGAAGTGATTTCAATGGCGTTCTCGCACCTCTGCCCTTCGGTCACCCTCGAATGCGGTTTTTCCGGAGATGTCAGGGGGCTCAACCACGTCTGCAACTACCTTCTCCAATCTCTCACCATGCCGGCAGGTGAGCTTTTCAGCCCACCGTCGAACAAACTCAGTGAAATCTATCATACCATTGCAAAAATATCCGTTCCCGACAATGCACATCTCGGGTTCGGCAACTGCAGGCGGAATGTCGATATGTGTTTCAGGAATGATCTTGAAGAACTTAATTTCACCACTGTGCCGACAGGAACAAAACTTGGCGTCACAAGGGCGAAAAACTGCACGTTGCAGATAACAGATAACGACAACAGAGACGTTACGGGCAACTACATCATTACTGAAAACAATGCCCTCATAACAAGAAAACCTCTGATACCGTCAATGTTTACGAAAAACAGAACGATTATCCATCAGGACTGCCTTGGTTACATCATGGAACCCTATCCAATGGACAAGCAGACAGGACAACGATGAGATGGGGAATGTCTATTGACTATTTACTATTGAATAGTGGAAGACGGAGAAAGTGCTGAGCGATGAGTTAGGTGTTAGGTGTTAGGTGTTAGGTGTTAGGTGTTAGGTGTTAGGTGTTAGGTGTTAGGTGTTAGGTGTTAGGTGTTAGGTGTTAGGTGTTAGGTGTTAGGTGTTAGGTGTTAGGTG